>Ga0302320_10000538_pt1 | contig 91310 bp, 57 predicted proteins | sample Bog_T0_3_FD_202130 | JGI IMG/M metagenome (GOLD analysis project Ga0302320, IMG submission 202130) | Peat permafrost microbial communities from Stordalen Mire near Abisko, Sweden - Bog_T0_3 | ecosystem: Environmental > Terrestrial > Soil > Wetlands > Peat | place: Sweden: Abisko, Stordalen Mire...
GTTTTTCGATGCTTGGCCGTAAGTGATTGAAAAATATGGTAGGCACGACTGGATTCGAACCAGCGACCTCTTCCGTGTCAAGGAAGCGCTCTAACCAACTGAGCTACGCGCCTGCGAAACGATATTAGCTAGTCTATCAGGATCAGCACCGCTGGGACAGGGCAATCGCATTTGGAAACTGCTTGAACCAGCGTTGACATTTACCCGGGGCGAACAGGCAAGCGACTCTTGCAGGAGGGCTGAGCCATTCCCGAGTCTGCGTCCCGTGAAGAAACTCTGGATCAATTCATGGCGTGCTGGGAGGGATTGGAGGACCCGCGCAGCGGCAACGCCGGTCTGCACGACTTTCATGAGCTTCTGGTGATTGCGATGTGCACCGTGCTGTGCGGTGGTCAGGGCGTAGTGGACATGGCGTTTTTTGCCAAGGCCAAGGAACCTTTTCCGCGCAGTTTTCTGGCGTTGCACAACGGCGTGCCCAGCCACGATACCTTGAGTCGGCTGTTTCGCAACCTCGACCCGGATCAGTTCCGCGTTTCGTTTCAGCAGTTTATGGCGTAGTTTTGCGCGCAAAGCCAGGGCGTTGTGGACATTGATGGGAAGGTTTTACGCCGCTCGTTTGGTCGGGCCAGCGGCAAATCGGCCTTGTACGGGGTGAGCGCGTGGGGATGCGAACAGCGCTTGGTGCTGGCGCAGATAGCCCCCGACGCCAAGTCGAACGCGATCACTGCAGTGCCCAAGTTGCTGGAAAAGCTGACGCTGAAAGGCGCCATCGTGACCGCCGACGCACTCAACTGCCAGCGCGTCATCGCCGGGCAGATCGTGGAGCAGGAGGGCGATTACGCGTTGGCGCTGAAGGGAAACCAGGCCATTCTGTACGACGATGTCCGGCTCTTGCTCGACGATCCGGAGTCGAAGGCCTCGATTCGGGCTCCCGTCGTCGAGGGCGATCACGGGCGCGTGGAAACCCGCACGGCGACGGTTTCGGCAGGAATTGGCTGGCTCTAGAAGCAGCATCAATGGCCCGGTTTGGCAGCCATCGGCAAGGTCGAACGGATACGTGAAACGGTCGAGAAAACCAGCGCCGAAACCGCCTATTACCTGCTCAGCACGGCCTTGTCGCCGGAGCGATTCAACGAGGTCGCGCCAGCACTGGGGCGTGGAGAATTAGCTGTACTGGCGGCTGGATGTGGTTATGAACAAGGATAAGGGTCGAACCAGGATGGGAAACGGTCCGCACAATCTCGCCGTGCTGAGGCACATGGCTCTGAATGCGATGCAGAAGGAAGGACCGAAAGGCTCAACACGAGGGAAGTTCAAACGCGCCGGTTGGGACGACGCTTACCTGATCAGGCTCTTGGAGATGTTTTGAAATGCGATTGCCTTGGCTGCTGGGAAAGCCTTGCTGACCCGTACCCCCGCCATGCTGTACTATCGGGGACTGACAAACAACTCCGCTCTTCCCGGTGCCGCAAACGCTCGCCAGGCACAAAGAGCTTAGCTCTGCCCGATCTCTAGAATCTGCCATGATGGACGCCTCACACCTAAAACTAAACCCGTTCCGCACCGCACCCAACCTGCTCACGTTGCTGCGCATCTGCCTGGCCCCCTTTCTGGTGGCCGCCATCCTCGACAACCACTATGCTCTGAGCTTTGGCCTGTTTCTCGCCGCCGGCCTCACCGATGCGCTCGATGGCACCATGGCTCGCCTGCTCAAGCAGCGCACTCAGCTGGGCCAATATCTTGACCCGGTGGCCGACAAGCTGCTGCTCAGCACGCTTTTCCTGGTGCTCATGCACGAGGGGCTGATTCCGGCGCGGGTCACAGTCATGGTCTTTGGTCGCGATGTGGGCATCCTGGTTGTAGCAGCCATTCTGTATGCGGCGGTGGGCCGGCGCGAGTTCAGCCCCAGTGTTTTCGGCAAAGCCAACACGCTCGCCCAGGTGGCCGCCGTGGCCGCCGTGCTGCTGCATCAAATCTATGCGGCTGACTGGGTTGTGGTGTTTAAGACATGGGCGCTGTGGGCAACCATGGCGCTCACCGTGGTGTCGGGTCTTCATTACGCGTGGGTCGCGGCGCGAAGGGTAGGAGCTCTGGCCCCAAACGGGGCCGGGAGCAAATAACATCTGTTCGAAGCGGTCGGTCAGAGGTCGTCTACAACGTCCTCCGGTTCGGCGTTCTCTTCAATCTCCATATCGCGAAACTCTTCGGAGTCAAAGACTTCGCCACACTCCAGGCACTCGACATACTCGGTGTCTTCGTGCCGGGAGACGACTCGTACCCTGGGGTGTTTGCAGACGGTTGCCATCGCTCGCTGAATCGGTTGAAATTGTGACTCTATTCGCAGAATTGTAGCGGGATTTTGCACAGTTTAAAACCGGTATTTGCTGAATATTCCAGTTCGGGCCAAGAAATCTAATGCCTGTGGCATGCAGATTCTTCCCAGGGCTTGAAATCCCGACAGAAATGGTCGTATACTGAACACGGACCGAAGAAGTCGGATATTCAATGCTCAAGCTCACCAAAAAAGCCGATTACGGATTGATCGCTCTCAAGTATCTTGCCGAGCACCCGGAGACCCCTGCTCTCAGCGCCAAAGATATCTCAGACGCGTATGGCATTCCCGCGCAACTGCTGGCCAAGATTCTGCAGTTGCTCACCAAGGGCGGCCTGCTCAAATCCCACGCCGGCATGAACGGCGGCTACGCCCTAGCCCGCGATGCCCGCGAAATTTCAGCCTACGAAGTGATTCACGCCATCGACGGCCCGTTTTTCATTACCTCGTGCACCAAGGGAGCCAAGAGCTGCGAGCTCACCCCGAATTGCACGGTCAAAGAGCCGCTGGCCCGGGTCAATGAGACCATTGCCGGCGTGCTGCGCAGCATCAGCATTCAAGATCTGGCCGAACACGAAGCACCCGCGGCGCCGGCGCACGAACCGGCCGGGCTGGTTTCACTCACGTTGTAACGCAGTTTTCCCCCTCCGCGTTGAGCGGAGCTAACTGACGAAGATGGAGATTCAATGAGCACAATTGCCAGCAACGTAGAAGTTCCCGCAGGCGTCACCCTGCCTATCTACATGGATAATCACGCCACCAGCCCGCTTGACCCGAGGGTTCTGGAAGCGATGATGCCTTATTTCACCAACAAGTTTGGCAACGCGGCCAGCCGCAACCACTCCTTCGGCTGGGAAGCCGAGCAGGCCGTCGAAATCGCGCGCGAGCAGATCGCCAAGCTCATCGGCGCCACCGCCAAGGAGATCATCTTCACCTCCGGCGCCACGGAGTCAAACAACCTGGCCATCAAGGGCATTGCCGAGATGTACCGCGAGCGCGGCAACCACATCATCACCCAGGTCACCGAGCACAAGGCCATCCTCGACACCTGCAAGCGCCTTGAGAAGCACGGCTATCGCGTCACCTATCTGCCCGTAAAGGCCGACGGCCTCATCGATCTCGAAGACCTGAAGCGGGCCATGGACGACAAGACCATCCTAGTCTCGATCATGGCCGCCAACAACGAGATCGGCGTCCTCCAGCCTATCGCTGAGATCGGCAAGCTCTGCCATGAGAAGGGCGTGATCTTCCACACCGATGCCGTGCAAGCCGTGGGCAAGGTTCCGGTCAACGTGATCGCCGACAACATCGACGTGCTCTCGCTCTCCGGCCACAAGATCTACGGCCCCAAGGGAGTGGGCGCTCTTTATGTGCGCCGCCGCAACCCCCGCGTCCAGATCGCCGCGCAAATCGACGGCGGCGGACACGAGCGCGGCATGCGCAGTGGCACCCTCAACGTCCCCGGCATCGTTGGCCTCGGGAAGGCCTGCGAGATCGCCCGCGAAGAGATGTCCACCGAAGCCGCGTACCTGACCGGCTTGCGCGACCGCCTCAAGGCCAAGCTCGAGTCTGAGTTGGACTACGTCCACGTCAATGGCTCCTGGGAGCATCGCCTTCCCGGCAACCTCAACATGAGCTTTGTTTACGTCGAGGGCGAGTCGCTGCTGATGGGCATCAACGACGTTGCCGTCTCCAGCGGTTCGGCCTGTACCTCGGCCACTCTGGAACCCTCGTACGTTCTCAAGGCTCTGGGACTGGGCGACGATGTAGCGCACAGTTCCATTCGATTTGGATTGGGCCGCTTCAACACCCAGGCCGAAGTGGACTACGTGGCCGCCAAGGTGATTGACATTGTGAAGAAGCTTCGCGAACTTTCTCCGCTCTACGAAATGGTGAAAGAAGGCATCGACCTCACCAAGATTCAATGGGCGGCGCACTAACCGCAGTGGACAGTGATCAGTGAACAGTGGTCAGTCGTTCCTGGATTCAAAGGATCAGCTACTGAACCCCAAAAACTGATCACTGACATCTGACAACTGACAACTGCTTTTCAAGCGGCTTCCCCCCGCAGAAGGATGGCACCAATGGCATATAGCGAAAAGGTAATCGACCACTACAACAACCCCCGCAACGTTGGCCAGCTCGACAAGGCATCCACTGAAGTCGGCACTGGCCTGGTGGGCGCGCCGGAGTGCGGCGACGTGATGCGCCTCCAGATCCGCGTCAACCCCGAAACCCAGGTGATTGAAGAAGCCAAGTTCAAGACCTTCGGCTGCGGCTCGGCCATTGCCAGCTCGTCGCTGGCCACGGAGTGGATCAAGGGCCGCACCGTAGAAGACGCCATGGCCATCAAGAACACCGATATTGTGAAGGAACTCTCCCTGCCGCCGGTCAAGATTCACTGCTCGGTACTGGCCGAGGACGCCATTCGCGCCGCCATCGGCGACTGGAAGAAGAAGAACGGCGTCGCGGAAACGGCCGATGCCGCCAGCGCAACCGCTGCTCATTAAGATGCTTCCCCTTTCCGCGCAAGCGGCGCGGCCTCGGTCGCGCCGCTAAAGAACCGGGGAACCAGAAACAAGAAGGCACGTTATGTCGAACATCGTACCCATCGAATCAAAACCTGCTGAAGGCGCCTTTGCTGCTTCGCCGCAAACGCCTGTAACGCAGGGGGCGCCGAACCAGGGGCTGCAAGTCACCGACCGCGCTATCAAGCGTATCCGCGTAGCCATGACCAAGGAGGGCGTTTCGCCGGAAGAGGGCGGTCTGCGCCTCGGTGTGCTGGGCGGCGGCTGCTCCGGCCTTTCGTACTCGATTAAATTCGATACCCGCCCCCGCGAGCGCGACCGCATCTACGACTTTGACGGAGTCCGCGTTTTCGTCGATCCCAAATCGTTCCTCTATCTGCACGGCATGACCCTCGACTATGAAGAGACGCTGATGCGGCAGGGATTCAACTTCATCAATCCGAACTCCAAGCACTCCTGCGGCTGCGGTTCGTCCTTCTCCTAGTACCGGTGCTGGAGTTCAAACCATGTTGAAAGTCCTCGATACCGCCGTTCCCGTTGCTTGTTGGTCCTGCTCCATCGGACACAACGACGTCACTCTCTTCTGTCCGCATTGCAGCAAGATTCAGCCTCCTCCGGGAGGCGATTATTTTTCTGTGTTTGGACTCAAGCCTCACCTGCAACTGGATTTGCCCGCGCTCGAGGCCGAGTTCCATCGCCTCAGCCGCAAGCTCCATCCCGATCGGTTTGCCCGCGCCCTCGACAACGAAAAGCAATGGAGCCTGGCTGACACCGCGCTGCTGAACGACGCCTATCGCACCCTCAAAGATCCTCTGCGCCGCACCGAGTACCTGCTCAAGCTTCTGGGTGCTGAGATTGGCCCCGGCCACGACGGCAAAGAAGACAAGACCGCGCGAACCCCTGCCGACCTGCTGGAAGAAGTCTTCGAACTCAACATGCAGCTTGAAGAGATGCGCATGGCTCGCCGCATGGGAGAAGAAGATCCGGCTTTACAGGCTGCGCTTTCAGAGGCAAAAGCAAAGTTCACCGGCCTGCTTGAAGCTGTCGATTGGGATCTGCGCAGCGAGTGGAAGCTTTGGGACGAAGGGGACGAGCCCGCGCGCCTGGCCGTCCAAAAACGAATGGTGGCTCTGCTCGATCGCCGGCGCTACCTCAGCAACCTGGTTCGCGACGTGACAGAAACTTTGGGAAGCTAATTTAACGGGACTTTGGGAGCTTAATAAATAGCAATGGCGGAATTGAACTCGACCGGCCGCGTAGTCGGCATCGACCTGGGAACAACCAATTCCCTGGTCGCATACATGGAGGGCAATGCGCCGGTGGTCATTCCCGGCGTCGATGGCTCCAACCTGGTTCCCTCGGTGGTGGCTCTCGACCCCATCCCTGAAGGCGGAGGCCGTCCCACGGTCACCGTGGGCAACAGCGCCCGCAAATCCCTCATCCAGACGCCCGAGCGCGTCATCTACTCTGTCAAGCGCCTCATGGGCCGCGGCCTCGAAGAGATTCAAAGCGAACTCAAGATGTTCCCCTTCCGGTTGGCCGACGATGTCGAAGCCGGTGAAGTCCCGCGCATCCAGCTCGGCGAGCTCAAGTTCACTCCGCCTGAAATCTCTGCCTACATTCTCCGCCAGCTCAAGCGCAACGCCGAGCGTTTCTTCGGCGCGCCGGTCACGCAGGCCGTTATCACCGTCCCGGCTTACTTCAACGACGCCCAGCGCCAGGCCACCAAAGACGCGGGCCGCATGGCCGGCCTTGAAGTCCTCCGCCTGGTCAACGAGCCCACCGCTGCTGCGCTGGCCTATGGCCTCGATCGCGCCAAAGAGGGAACCATCGCCGTTTACGACTTCGGTGGAGGCACCTTTGACATCTCCATCCTCAAACTCCGCGACGGAATCTTTGAGGTCCAGTCCACCAACGGCGACACTCACCTGGGCGGCGACGATATTGACAACCTGCTTCTCGCCATCGCCCTCGACGAAATTCATGCCGAGCACGGCGTTGACCTGCGCGGCCATCCCGGCGCGGTCCAGGCCCTGCGCAGAGCCGCTATTGAGGCCAAGATCGCCCTCTCGTCTGAGCAGGCCGCGCACTTTGATATCGAACTGCCCAACGGTGACCGCTATCAACGCGAGATCCCGCGCGGCGTCTTCGAACTCCTCATCGAGCCGATCCTAGAGCGCACCGCCGGCCCCTGCAAGCGAGCCCTCGCCGACGCCGGTCTCACTCCAGAGCAGATTGACGAAGTCGTTCTCGTCGGCGGATCAACGCGAATCCCCGCCGTGCGCCAGTTGGTCGACGATCTCTTCCATCTCGCCGCCCGCGGCAAAAAACCACACACCGAGCTCAACCCCGACGAAGTGGTTGCTCTCGGCGCAGCTGTCCAGGCCGACATTCTCGCCGGCGCCTCCAAATCAACCGAGGAGATGCTGCTGCTCGACGTCACCCCTCTCTCGCTCGGCATCGAGGCCCTCGGCGGCGCCGTCGCCCGCATCATCCAGCGCAACTCCACCATCCCAGCCTCGGCCACTGAGCACTTCACCACCGGCGTCGACGGCCAGACCAACGTCGCCATCCACGTAGTCCAGGGCGAGCGTGAACTGGCCGCCGACTGCCGCTCCCTGGCCCGCTTCGATCTCAAGGGCATTCCGCCCATGTCCGCCGGCCTGCCCCGCATTGAAGTCAAATTCCTCATCGATGCCGACGGCATTCTCAAAGTCACCGCCCGCGAGCAGCGCTCGGGCCAGGCCGCAAAGATCGAGGTCAAGCCGACCTATGGCCTCACCGACGAGCAAGTCGAGAGCATGATCCTTGACTCCTTCGACCACGCCGAAGAAGATTTCGCCAAGCGCCTCCTCATCGAAGCCCGCAACGAGGCAGAAACCATTCTCGCCGCCGTCGAGCGCGCCCCGCTGAGCCCCGCCTGGCAGCAGCTGACACAGGACGAAAAGGCCGCCATCGCCGCTGCCAGCGGCCATCTCGCCGCGCTTAAGCAAACTGAGGACGCGCCAGCCATCCGCGCCGCGACCCTGGTGCTGGACCAAGCCACCCGCCGCTTTGCCGAGCTGATGATGGAAGCCGCCGTCAGCACCGCCATTCGCGGAAAAACAATGAGCGACGCCGGCGACGAACTGGACGAAGCTGTCACCGCGCCCCACGCAATGGCTCCCGCAGAGTTCAAATAGTGCGGGTTGCCTCGTCGAATCTTTGAAAGGGCGCGGCTTCAGCCGTGCCGGTTGCTCGAAACAAAAAAGTGCGGGGCTCCAGCCCCCGAGGTATGCTTTTCACGGCCTCGGTTCCCGTCAATTCCCGAACTGAAGCCCGCACGAAAGAGATGAATGCCATGAGCGAAGCATCTGTGAAATCGATCCCCCCCGAAAAACTCGTTCGCGTCACCTTTCAACCTGAAGGCAAGACGGTCGAGTTCGAGTTCGGCGACCTGCCTTATCTGCACCACGGCAAGCCCATGTCGTTCCTCGACGTGGCAGAGAATTTCGACATCTTTTTAGACCACGCATGCGGAGGCGCATGCGCCTGCACCACCTGCCACCTGTGGATCAAGGATCAGGCCGGCATCAGCGAGGCCGACGACGATGAGATTGACCGCCTCGATATGGCCGCCGACCAGCAGCTCAGTTCGCGTCTCGGCTGCCAGGCCATCATCACCCGCCCTGGCGAGTATGTCGTCGAGATTCCCAAGTGGAACCGCAACTACGTCTCTGAAGGCAAGCCCCTGACGCTTGCCGAGCAAAAGTAAGAAGCCCGCCTCCCCATCTGCATGCCGGGTGCCCCAATCTTTTCGCGCTCTTTGCGAAAAGGGTGGGATATCACAAATCTCAACTAGCCCGCTCACCAGGAGCCGCCATGCCCCACGAAATCCTCTGGACCGACGCCGAAGAGATCGGCATTCAATTACAGGAGAAGTTCCCTGAACTGGACCCGTTGACAGTGCGCTTCCTGGATCTGCACCGCTACGTCACCGAGCTCGACGGCTTCGCCGACGACCCCGCCAAGTCCAACGAGTCGCGGCTGGAAGCCATTCAGATGGCCTGGCATGAAGAGTTCGAAGACGCAAAAGGATAACTCCCGGCTAACTCAGCTTAGCGTCTCCCCGAATCGCAGAAACGGCTAGCTATACCGCATCCCGCTCCGGCCGCTCGCTCCACCCAAAATTGCCTGCAAAGTGGACAAACTGCTTCTCTTCTCCCGGCACCAGATAGACGCTGACCACATCGAACCGCACCGGCGGCGCAGTCGCCTGCGGGAGTTGCCGCACATATTGCCCGGCCAGCTTGCGCAGAATCCTGCGCTTGTGCTCATCCACGGCAATCTCGGCTGGGCTGGAGTCGCGCGCGGTCCGCGTCTTCACTTCCACAAAGCACAACATCGGCCCTTGCCAGGCAATCAGGTCCACGTCGCCCGGCAACTCGCCCGAAGACCAGCGCCGCGCCACCACGACGTAGCCTTTGCGGCGAAGGTAAAAGCACGCCGCATCCTCGCCCTCAATGCCAATGGTCAGATGCGCGGGCAGGGCTGGCGCGCCGCCTCGCTGGCGTGCCACCCAATCCAGCCCGGCCAGCGTTCGTTCCAGCCAGTTAATCCGTGCCTGCTCCATCCATCCCATGCGCAACCATTGTCTGCCGCGCGGCGCAAAGGCGCAAATCCCGTCTCTTCCCCGGATGCGTTTTCAAATTGGAACCCGCCAGTCCCTATCCGGGACCGCTGCCCGCTCATCAGCGAATTCACAGCGGTCTGGATGCCCTGCCCGCAGCACACTGATCTTGTATCGAGGAGGAGAGTCCGGTTATGTCTCATGGTCTGTTTGCAGGCCTGTTTTCTCAGCGCGGCGTCCAGGCGCCACCGGTTTCCTTTGCGCCCCAGCCCGCGCCGCAGCCGGATGCCGGCCCCGCCATCGATCGCAGGTTTGAATATGCCATGGACGCTCTGCCCGTCAACGCCATGTTCTGCGACCGCGATCTCACGCTGCGTTACCTCAACCGGGCGTCACGCAAAACTCTGCTTTCCCTGCAACAGCACCTTCCCGTGCCGGTCGACAAGATCGTGGGCAACTCCATTCACATCTTTCACAAGTCCCCGCCCAACATCGACAAAATCCTCGGCGCAAAGCATCCCCAGGGCGCGCACCAGTTGCCCCACAAGGCCACGATCTCGCTGGGCCCGGTAAAGCTTGACCTTGAAGTGGAGCCCATGCTTGGCGAGCACGGCGAATACATCGGCGCGGTCGTGATTTGGGGCATCAGCACCCAACAAACAGTTGAAGCGCTGCGCCAGGCACAACAGGCGCAGCGCAGCGACATCGAACACCTCAACGGCAATCTCCAGATGGTGGCCACGGCCACTCATGAGATTGAATCCAGCATTGCTGAAATTGCCCGCAACGCCACTGACGTGGCGCTCGCAGCCGAGAAGTCGCGCACCGCGAGTGAAGAGAGCAAGACCGCCATTCACAGCTTGCGCGCTTCATCCAGTGGCGTGGCCAAGGTGGCGGAACTGATCGCCTCCATCGCCACCCAGACCAGCGTGCTGGCGCTCAATGCCAACATTGAGGCAGCCCGGGCCGGCGTCCACGGCAAGGGCTTCGCCGTTGTGGCCAGTGAGGTGAGAAAGCTGGCCGAGCAGACCGCCGCGGCCACTGCCGAGATTCAAGCCAAGGTGTCGTTGATTGGCGGAGACATTACCACTGCCATGAAGGCCATCGACGCCATTGCCGGCCAGACCGAAGACCTCTCCGGACTCTCTCACCAGATGGCCGCCGCCGCTGAAGAGCAGCACCTGGCCACGCAGGAGATGGCGCAGAACCTTGAGCGCGCCGCCCACCGCACCTCGGAGATCGCCAACCTGCGCCTGGAGGAAACCATCAAGTAGGATTGCGAGAAGGGCACGGCCAGAGCCGCGCCCTTCTCGCTCACATAAGGCGGTTTAGACGGATGCGGTCGCCAGCGCTTCCGCGTGTTCCTTCTCCACCGCGGTCAATGCATCCTCAAGAATATCCAGCGCCACTGTCGCTTCTTCTTCCTTCAAGATCAGCGGCGGGCAAAGCCGCACCGTGGTCTCTCCGCAGCCCAGCACCATCAACCCTCTCTCAAAGGCAAGGATCTCTAAACGATTACGCAGCGAAGCTGCCGGCTCGCGGGTCGCCTTGTCTTTCACCAGCTCGATGCCGATCATCAGCCCGCGTCCGCGCACGTCGCCCACAAGCGGATGCATTTGCTTCCAGCCCTTCAGCCGCTCGAGCATCAGCCCGCCCACGCGCGCCGCGTTGGCCAGTCCTTCCCGCTCGATAACGTCCATCGTGGCGAGCGCCGCGGCAATTGAAACCGGGTTGCCGCCAAACGTCGAAGCGTGCGAGCCCGGAACCCAATCCATCACCTCGGCCCTGGTCATACAGATGCCCAGCGGCATTCCGCTGGCGATGCCCTTGGCCATGCACACCATGTCCGGCTCCACGCCGGTGTGTTCCACGGCCCACCACTTGCCCGTTCGCCCTGCGCCGCTTTGCACCTCGTCCACCACCAGCAGAATCCCGTGCCGGTTGCAGATAGCCCGCAACTCGCGCATGAAGTTGTCCGGCGCCACCACGTAGCCGCCCTCGCCCTGGATGGGCTCAACGAAAATCGCAGCCACTTCCTCCGGCGGCAGAATGGTCTTGAACAGCTTCTCCTCGATGTAGCGCGCGCAGCCCAGGCTGAAGGCTTCCTCATCCTGCGCCCCGCCCGTGCAGCCGCGGTAGGCGTAGGGATAGCGCACATGCGTTACTCCCGGCACCAGCGGGGAAAAACGCCGCTTCTGCTGCGGCTTCGATCCAGTCAGCGACAACGCGCCCATGGTGCGCCCATGGAACGCGCCGAAGAACGAGATCACCTGCTGCCGCCCGGTGTGATAGCGCGCCAGCTTCAACGCGCACTCAATCGCCTCGGCGCCGGAGTTGCCATAGAACAACTTGTGCGGCCCCGTCATGGGCGCAACCGCGCTCAGCCGGTCGCCCAGGTCGGTCATCTTCTCCTGGTAAAAATCCGTGCCTGAAATATGGATCAGCTCTGCCGCCTGCTTTTGAATCGCTGCAACCACTTCAGGATGGCAATGGCCGGTAGAAACCACGGCGATGCCGGCAGCAAAGTCCAGAAACTCGTTGCCGTCCACATCCGTCACACGAGCCCCGCGCCCGCTCTGCGCCACCAGCGGATACGAGCGCGTATAGCTGGGCGAAATCAGCCGCTCATCGGCCGCAACCGCCGCCCTGGCCTTTGGTCCGGGAAGCGGACAAACGAGCTTGGGTCCATAGTGTGCATGCATCTCTTGCTTGGTCATTTCCGGTCTCCTCGGCAGGTGCGGTTGTGCCGTCCCCATAGGATGGAGAGCGGCCACGGACTTCGCGCGGGCGGAATCCTTCATTCATGGTTGCCCGGCTGGGCAAGATTGAGCGGACAAGGGACTTCAGCTGGGCTAGTCGCCGGCGAAGAGACTGGGTCGAGTACGGATGGGCAGCACGCGCAGGTGTTTGCGTGGGCACATGAATCGTGCGCGCGACCGCGACCAGCGCCGGGTGGGCGCGAGAAGTGCTTCCCTGGCTGCACTCATTTGCATGGGAACCCCGCTGGCGTGAGGATAGCACGGCGAGAGGCCGATTTCCATGGTCTTTGGGGGCGGGGCGGGCGAGACCACGCATCATGCGGCGCGGTTCTTGAGAAGGACTCGCCAGTTGGCTTGAAATCTGGCATGATGAGCCTAGCTTTAAGAACTGGCTTCCCTTACTACACCCGGAATTTTCGGGGTTGCACGCCCAGTTTTGAAGCAAAGCATCAAGTGGAGAACCCCAGTGATGCGTCAGCGGAACGCCGCCAGGCCTCGCCTCTGGTAGTGGTGCGGGCCGGCTGTTCCGCGATCGCAACTGGCCCCACCCGCGATCTGAGGAGGTTGCCATGAGCGCACGCCAGTCCATCCCGTTCGGCTGTATCCCAGTTCTGAGGAAAACGATTCTCGCGTTAACCGTTGGTGCTTTGACTGTGTGCATCGCCGCCTGGGCGCAGCCTGAACCCGCTGCTACGACCGATGACACCATTCTGGTTTCGCCCGATCTGCTTTCCGGCACAGCCGCGGCGAGCCATGCCGGCGCCGAATTGACGAGGCAGTTTGCGGTCTCGGGAACCCACTGGCCCCGCGGAGCCGGCTTTCCCGATGAAGCCATCCACCCACCCGCAGCCATCGTCCCCTCCGGCGACAATGCGTCCTGGGAGTTGAACGGCGTCCACTTTGTCGAGATCAATAGGGGGCCGGCCGATACGGCGTCCGGGGCGGACAGGGCTGCGACAGCGCATTCTGGCGGCGCGGTCTGGCTTGAAGAAGATCTCCGGAACAACGTGGGCACGAGCGGCCGGCCCGTGATTGTCCTTGCGCGCGGTGGCATCGATTGCGCACCGGAAGGCTGCAAAGACTCCGGCAACGCACCGCGGGAGAACGACCGGCGCCAGAGGCTCTGGAACGCGCTGCAGGGCTATAACGTGGTGGGAATGTTTACCGGCAACGCCCAAACCAGGGGTGTCTACTACTTCAACGAGTTTGGCGGCCACCTGGACAGCTTTGGCGCCGGCGAAGATTCCTGCCTCCATCCGGGTAACTCCGCCTGCACTGATCGCGGGCACTTCTTTGTGGTGCGCGTAACCGGCAATTTTCTTGACGTTGCTTCTGTGGCGTGGGGCGGGAACACGGACGGGGGCGCACCCCACTTTACCAGCCTGAATCGGGCATCGGGCGATGGCCTCGGAGGCGGGCAGCCCGGCTGCCGAAAGCTGATCGACAGTCGCATCGTCGATTTGACGAGCTTTGTCGATCGATCCGCTCTCGACCCTGCAGGCAACACGATTCGCATCGTCAACAGCAGCGATAAGCCGATCCCCGGCCCGCTGGCGCTGGAGTTTGTAGGTCTGGCGGGAGACTCGATCGACCTGACCAACAAGGCCTTCGTGGATCGCTGCGCCGAGGGCGGCAACTCGTTCATGATCCCGGATAACGGCCCAGTGGTGAGCCTGGCTCCGGGCGCTTCGCTTGGTTTTACGCCTGCGCTTTCCCGGGCGGTCAACCCTGCTGGCCTTGCGGTGAAGCTGGTCCACTATGCTCCCGCCAAGGGCGCTGTGCCCGCCGCGGTGAACCTGGTGAGGACCGCGCAGGCCTTGCCGCCCAACGGGAGCATTGCCCTCTACGGCCCGCCCAACACCCCCTTTACAGTAACCAACACCATCGCCAGCGGCACACGCAACTGGGTCGCGGTCACGGCGCGGGAAAACGCCTTCGATCCATTCGGCATGGCCACGCTCGACTACCGGCTTAATGCGCGGGCGCTGGCCGACAGCGCGAGCGGCGCCGAGGTCGCGAACGTCAAGGTGATTCCGGCAAGCGGCGAGAGGGATGAGGTGGATGTCGCTGTCACCCTGAACCAACTGGCGGCCGACTCGATCAATAACATCAAGTTGACGCCGGGCACCCAGTTCAATGCGGGCACTCCGCTGGCCGTCTCGGCCCACCTGCAGTACACGCCGGTCGTGGATGAGACCGATGGCGGCACCTACCAGGCCAAGGGCACGATGAGTCTTGTGGATGTGACCAAGCCTGCCTCGCCGGTCACGCTGGTGACAGACAACATCAACAACTCCTGCGATCCGGACAGCGATCCGAACTGCCCTTCGCAGCCAAATGACACGGCGAACTTTCCCAAGGTTACCCTCAGCCCCGCCGTACATACGCTGAAGGTCACTTACAGCGGCGACTCGAACTATGCGCCGACCACCTCCTCGGCTTTTCAGGTCGCGGCCGGCCAGCCCACCGTCACCCTGCAATCCAATCCATCCGGGCTCACGTTGGCGATCGACGGCAAGCTCGTGGTGACGCCGCTGATCGAGCAAGTCAACTTGGGTTCCCGTCACATCCTCATGGCTTTCAGCCCGCAAACAGGCTCCGGCACGAAATACATCTTCGACCATTGGGAGAACGGATCTCCGGTCGTCAGCCGCGCCATCACCATCGCTCAGATCAGTAACATCTTTGCCGCGTATTACGATACCCAGTATCAGCTGACTCTGACTGCCAGCCCCGCGAGCTCCGGGACCATCGATGCATCGCCTGCTTCGCCCAGTGGCTATTACCCTGCCGGCGCCAAGTTGACCATTACCGCCAATCCAAAGGCTGGTTATTACTTTTCTGGATTCAGCGGCGCACTCACGGGAAGCACCAACTCCCAGACGCTGACCCTCAACAGACCCGTGTCGGTCACCGCAATCTTCGATCCTGTCATCGCGCCAACCATCGCCTGGCCGGCGCCCAGGCCCATCCTGGCTGGAACCGCGCTCGGGTCCACGCAACTGGACGCGACCGCTAACGTGCCCGGGACCTTCGTCTACACGCCCCCCGCGGGAACCAAGCCGCCCCTGGGCAATGGCTACAAGCTGAGCACGGCCTTTACCCCCACAAGTGGCGACTACTCCACCGTGAAGGCCACGAACACCATCGACGTGCTGGCGCAGTGGGGGCCGAACCTCGGCCTAACCACTTCCGCGGCGCGATCTGATGGCGGCAGCGAGATTGCGCTGACGATCCACCTCACCAACGTTTCCAGCCAGACCATCACCGGCTTCAAATTGACCAGGGCAACCATCGGCAACGCCGCTCCCATCGCTCCAACCCCATCCATCGCCAACATTTCGGGTTACGGTTCCGAGAGCTTCACGCTGCTCTATCATGGTTCGGCCGGGGCCTCGGGCTCTCACCAAACCCTCACCCTCACCGGCACATGCTCGACCGGCGCCCTCAGCTACACGGTGCAAACTACACTCCCCTGAGCGCGGCAGACGCTCCTTGCCGGATTTTGGGAACGGAAGCCCTGCCGCGCGCAGGGCGGCAGGGCGTTCCTCCAAGCTGGAGGAGCGTTCCCGATAAGGAAGGACCCGTCGAATGGCTCCGCGCGCTACAGCAGAATCACGATAGGTGTACCCAAGGCCACCACAGGAAAGTGTTGATTTCCTTAAGAAATCAACACCCTGCACACAGCATTTCAGGGCACAGGAATCGTGATTCTGCTCTAGGATGAGAACATCCTCGATGACGCACTCCGCCCCATCCTCAACTCAGCCTGCCGGGAGGTCGGCCACCACCGCCTCCATCGTCGTGGCCTTTGCCAGCGTCTACTTCTTCTGGGGTTCCACGTATACGGCCATTCGCATCGGCACCGCCTTCATGCCCGCGCTGCTGCTCTCCGGAACGCGCTTTATCATCGCCGGCGCAATTCTCCTCGCCTGGTGCCGCTGGCGCGGGTTCCGCATCTTCTTCTCCCTCAAGACCATGCTTACCCTCGGCCTCATCGGCTTCTTCCTCTTGAGCGTCAGCAACGTCTCCCTGGTGTGGGGAGAGAAAACCGTGCCCAGCGGCCTGGCCTCGCTGGTGCTCGCCGTCATCCCGCTCTATGTGGCGCTGGTTGAAGTGTTTCTTCCCGGCGGCGAACCCCTCGCCCTCCGCGGCTGGCTTGGAATCGGCCTGGGCTTTGCCGGGCTTGCCGTGCTCGTCTGGCCTTCCCTGCGCACCGGTCTGGCCGGCGACCATGCGCGCCTGCTCGCCCTCGCTGTGCTTTTGGGCGGTGCTTTCGCCTGGACCGTCGGCAGCCTCATCGCCCGCCATACGCGGCTGCCGGTCAACAGCTTTGTCGCCGCCGCCTGGCAGATGCTCATCTCCGGCGTCCTCAGCACCGTGCTCGGCACGGCGCTCGGCGAGTGGCCCCGCTTTCATCTCAACGCCGCGTCCATCGGCGCCCAGGCCTGGCTCATCACCGGCGGCTCGCTGCTGGGGTACAGCGCGTTCGTCTACCTGGTTGAGCACGTGCCGGTCGCCAAGGTCACATCGTATGCCTACGTCAACCCGGTGGTCGCGGTGCTGCTGGGCATCTTCCTGCTCCACGAGCGCCCCGTGGCCGCCGAGTTCGCCGGCATGGCCGCCATTCTCATAGCTGTTTTCCTGCTCACCACTGCAAAGGTCAGCGCACGCCCACGGCCCGTGGAGGAACTGGAGCAGATGCCCCTCGAGTAGCCATCCCGTGCGGCAGGCGCTAACTCCGCTTGCCTCTAATCAATACGGCCCTTCGGGTCAAAGCCGGCGGTTTGATGGCGCGCGGCGACGCTTTGCGCGACGTCTTGGAGGTAATATAGCCGTTGCGCGACCATTGAGTGCCAGCGCGCAAAGGTTTTTGGCGCTCGTGGAGCCTTGCGCGGATGACTTGTGTCCTCCCGGAGGACCGAGGAGGCATACGGGGCCGTTTCGCATCTGCACTTGGCGATTTCTGCGCCTCAAAAGGCACAATTCATCGATTTAGCCGTGTCGTCCTATAGGGGTTTCTGTCCCCTGAAAGCTCTCATCACTCGACAGCGGACGTAGGGGAATCCCTATCCCGCTACGTTTGCAGTGCAAAATCGGCAACCACGAGTGATGGCCGGGATCGGGGCGGATTGGAGTATTATCCGCAGACAACCCTGTGAAGATAACTTAGTGATTCGTTGGCTCAGGGATGAAGAAAAGCCAAGGCTGCGCGCGGTCGTGGCCGAACATTACCCAGATCACATACCCGAGTTGGTTATTGGTCTGGGAACGGGAATGCGCCTGAGTGGGCAGTTCAGGCTGCGGTGGATGTTGCATTCGTTCCAGAGTTTTTGGACGATGGCGTTGCTGGTCATTGCGTCTTCTTTCCCGGTTTGGGTGGAACGATCTTCAGTTTGGCGCCGGGCGATTTCTTCGCTGGCATGTCCTTCATCAGTTGCTCCATGAGCCAGAACACGGCTTTCTTATGCTCGGCCCAGGCAATGGACATGTTTTCGAGAACCAAAACCGCTTCTTCGTCGCTGCCAGGCGAATACATATCCGGCAGCGCTTTCTGAAGCCCCTTCTGCCCGCTCAGGTAGAGTTCCACATGGCGGTTTTCCTTGCGGGCAGTCTTTATTGCCGCAGTGGCGCCTGCCAGGTCGGCAGAGAGGAAGCGCTCCAGCACGCGGCCCCAGGCAAAGTTGGCCATCGAGTCTTCTTCATAGTCCTTGAGCAGCTTGCGAGCTCCCGCCAGATTGTCCGTTGCCAGATAGAGGCCCAGCAGCGGATCGCGTACGCCCTGGTTGTCGTTGGGATTCAGCGAAAGAATCTTTTCGTAGCACTTGGCCGCGTCGGCGTTGAGCCCCGCGTCCTTGAGCAATCCGGCTAACTGCGCCATGGCGCGCATATAGGGGCGCGTCTCAATCAGGCCCCAGAAATGGCCGGTGTTCTCGCGGATGAAGTCCGCGCCGAGCGACCGTTCTCCGGCGGCTACGGCCTTTTGCAGGGCTTCAATCATCTTCCTCGGCGAATCCGATTCGATGCCGGCCAGCACCACCAGCGCATCCACGCAGTCCGGGTGCAGCCGCAGCGCGCGTTTTGCCAGCTTGAGCGCCTGCGCTTCGCTGTCTGCCTCCATGGCGTCGAAGGCGAGTTCCTGCGCCTTGTCCCGGGCATCCGCCTCGGCGTCGCTCAGCCCATCCGTAGCGGATGGACCATGCAGAGAGGCCAGCAAAGCATTCAGGTCGCTCTGTGTGATCAGATTGCCACTCGCCATCAGCTTTTCCATCTGGCGCATCGCCGCATCCAGGCCGGGAACCTGTGCGGCCTTCTTCTTTGACGGGGATTTCTTAGCCGCTTTCTTCGTCATCGCTATGCTCGCAGTCTTGCAGAGCCTGGCAGGCTCGTCAAGGGATTGCCTGAATATCTGCCAACGTTACCATGAGCGTCAAAGGGCGTTTTCAACCGTCACAACACCGGAAGCCAACGCATAGTAGTCCGCAACTCGTCGAAACAATTGCCTGACCGGCTCCCTTTTCACCCGGTGTGAAAAGGGGTTCCAAGCCCCGCCTCCTGAACCCCTTCAAATCAGAGGCTGTAAACAGCCAAATACCGGTGCGGAAAGATATGCCTTCTGATTTCGTGAAAAGTCTCAGCGAGCCAATTGCGGCGGTGAACATTGCGGCACTGCTGCCTGGAAGCTACTGAATGGCGCACACTCCTCCGTTGACCCCAGTGTTACCGTGTGGAACAAAGAACGGGGGCAGCTATCCGAGTTTGACTCTCCCAGTAATCAACTTCTGTCTTGACACCCTGTGGGCCCCAAGTGTCTATTTTGAGGAAACTGCTCGTATCCCTAAATCCAAGAGCGGGTTCTTAGCACTTCTTCCGATCGATCCTGACAAGCTGGCCGAAGAGCCTCAAGGCCAGGGGAAGCATGACCACTTCCTCTCCTGGATCCCGGCCTCTGGGACGCGATCTCCTGGAGCATTTGCCTGGGCCTTGTGCGCCGGCGGTTCGGCAGATAGGGTGTAAACCCAAAGAAAGGTTTTGTAAGGCAACCATGCGTTCACTGCGCGCTCTTCCCGTCGAGGTTTTGTTTGCAGTATGGTTCTGCTGTTCGGCATTACCGGCCCAGGTTGCCGCGCCGCCAGTCAGGATTGTCGAGCCCATTGACGAGAGCCATCTGGCCATGCTCAAAGGCAACGTTCACCCTCTGGCGCGCCGCGAGTTCGATCGCGGCCGGGTGAGCCCGGAACTGGCCATGGGCGACCTGGTGCTGGTGTTGCGCCGCGGAGCCGAACAGCAGGCCGAGTTCAACAGGTATGTTGCAAGCCAGTACAACGAAGCGTCGGCGAACTACCATCGCTGGCTTTCGCCCAGAGAAGTGGGAGAGGATTTTGCTCCCGCGATCTCAGACATCGAAGCAGTCTCAAACTGGCTGCGCGGCCATGGCTTTTCCATCGATGAAGTGAGCGCCGACCGGCTTTCGATCCGGTTTAGCGGCACCGCGACGCAGGTGGAAAGCGCCTTTCACACGGAGATTCATCGCCTGGAGGTGAAGGGCGAGCAACATGTGGCTAACCTGGCCGACCCACAGATTCCAGCGGCGCTTACGCCGCTGGTGGCGGGCGTGAAGGCTCTGCACAACTTCTTTCCGCGGCCACTGCATAGGCTGGGAAGCGAGGTGAGGCTGAACCGCGAGAAGGGTGGATGGGAGCGCATAGCGAGTGCTGCTGTTGACGGGAGTGATGGCGCCGGCGAGGCTGCACATGGGAGCGTTTGGCCGCAGTTTGGAGCCGCCGACCCTTATGGCAACACAATCGAGGATGTGGCGCCCTACGACTTCGCGAAGATTTACAACGTGCTTCCGCTGTGGCAGGCATCGACGCCCATCGATGGCGCCGGCCAGACAATCGCAATTGCTGGAACCAGCAACATCAATCTGGCCGACGTGGCAGCCTTCCGCAAGGCCTTCGGACTGCCCGCCAAGACCCCGACCGTGGTGATTACCAACTACGATCCCGGCGCCTGCTTGTCGCTGGCAAGCTCCTGCTATGGCGACCTGGTCGAGAATTCGCTGGATGTGGAGTGGTCGGGAGCGGTGGCCCGGGGCGCGAATATCGTGCTGGTAACATCCAGCGCGCCCACCGCCACCAGCGATCCTCTCTACCTCTCGGAGAGTTACATCGTGCAGCACAAGACGGCGCCGGTGATGAGTGTCAGTTACGGAGACTGCGAGCTGGGGCTGGGCAGTGCGGGCAACATTGAATACAACAACCTGTGGCAGACCGCGGCCAGCGAAGGGATCGCGGTGTTTGTGGCCTCGGGGGACGCGGGCGCTCCGGGCTGCGACCAGGGATACGATGCTATCGACGGCGTTCCCTATGCTTCGCAGTTCGGCCTGCAGGTGAACGGGCTTACCTCAACGGCCTTCGATACTTCGGTGGGCGGTACCGACCTAAGCTGGGGTTCGAAGCCCGCAGCCTACTGGAGCGCGACGAACAGTTCAACCACCGGAGCAACCGCGTTGGGTTACATCCCCGAGGTGCCCTGGAATAACAGTTGCGCGAATCCTCTGGTGCTGGCGAGTCTCCAGAGCGATGCTCAATACATTGGCATCTCCACTGTGGAGGACGCCGAGTCAGCCTGTAACTTCCTGATTGAGAACTGGCTGTCGATCGCTACGAACTACGGGGCCGACCTTGCCGGGCTGGTGGACACGGTGGGCGGAGGCGGAGGCGCAAGCGCCTGCACGTTGAGCAATCAGGGGTATGTCTCCTCCTGCTCGGGAGGTTACGCCAAACCCCTTTGGCAACAGGGCGTCCCCGGGATTCCGGCGGACGGAAAGCGGGATGTGCCGGATGTCTCCTTCTTTGCCTCGAACGGATTCCTGGGCAGTTCCTACCTGATCTGCGTCTCGGCGGGGGGCAATGCCTGCACTTACACAGCCGCTGCCGAGCCAGTGGCGCAGGAGGTGGGGGGCACTTCGGTGGGTACTCCGGCGATGGCCGGGGTGATGGCGCTCATCAATCAGAAGGCAGGTGTGCCGCAGGGCAGCCCAAACACCATTCTCTACGCGCTGGCCGCCCGCCAGAGTTGGGCCGGCTGCAGCGCAGAGAAGGCCACAGCGGCGGGAAGCTGCTACTTCAACGATATCGATACGGGCACCAACGCTATGCCCTGCCAGAATGGTTCTGCAAATTGCAAAGTTCTCCAGACCGCGGATCCGGCTGGCATCCTCACTGGATATAACGCTGGCAAGGGCTATGATCTGGCTACCGGCCTGGGCTCGCTGAACGTGGCCAATGTGGTGCACAACTGGCCGGCAGCAAACGCCCCAGTCGTTACGCTTTTGCCCTCCGGCCTTACATTTGCCGCAACACAGGAGGGTGCGCAGAGCGCAGCGCAAACCATCGCGCTCAAAAACAATGGCAAGACAGCGTTGAGCCTGGGTGGCGCGGGCCAGGGCATCACGATCACAGGCGCCAACGCCACCTCGTTTGCGCAGACCAACACCTGTGGGGCAAGCGTGGCTGCCGGCGCAAGTTGCGTCATTTCAGTCACGTTCAAGCCAGCCGCCACGGGGGCACTTGTGGCCCAGGTGAGCGTGAGTGACAATGGCTGGCAATCTCCGCAGCCGGTGAGTCTGAGCGGCGCCGGGACGGCAGGCAAACCCGCAGTCACGTTAGGGGCCAACTCGCTGGGATTCGGCACGACCGCGATTGGCTCCACGAACACGGCGCCGGCCTTTACCCTTACCAACACTGGCCACGGGCTGCTCTCGCTCAGCGAAATCAGGATCACTGGCGCCAATGCCAGTTCGTTCTCGCAAACCAATACCTGCGGCGCCACGGTGACGGCCGGCGCCAGTTGCGGCGTTACCGTCACCTTCAAACCCGTCGCCGCGGGCTCACTGACCGCGGCGGTCAGCTTCGCCGACAACGCCCCTGGTTCGCCGCAAACGGTCTCCCTCGCCGGCACGGGCACGACCGTAGGCCTGTCAACCACCTTCGTGTTCTTTCCCGGCACTGCGGTGGGCTCTTCCACTGCCGCAGCCCCCATTACCCTGACGAACCTCGGAACCACGGCGCTTTCAATCTCCGGCATAACCATCGCAGGGAGCAACGCCAGTTCGTTTTCGAACAGCATCACTTGCGGGGAGACTGTGGCTGCCGGCGTCAACTGCAAGCTCACCCTGACCTTCAAGCCCGCGGCAAAGGGAACACTGACTGCGACGCTGAGTATTACCGACAACGCTGCCGGCTCACCGCAAATCATATCGCTCAATGGCACAGGCAACTAACGAAGGAACGGTAAAGGACGGCAAGTGATGCGAAGAGTCGAGCTTTTCCAAGGCTTCAACAGAGTCAGCGGCAGATTTCCAGCCGACCTTGCCCGCTGTCAGCGGAGTCTCATGTTCGCTGATGGAATCTCTTCCCTTTCGCGGATTCTGCTTGTGGCCGGACTCCTTGCGGCTGCGACGGGAGCGACGGCCGCAACCCCGGCTGCGAAGCACATCGCGCAGGTAACCCGGAACTTCGGCAAGCTGCCCTTGCGCTTCGAAGCAAACCACGGACAGGCAGATCCAAGCGTCGACTTTCTTTCCCGCGGCAACGGCTACGGTTTGTATCTGACGGCGGAAGAAGCTGTATTGACGCTCCGTAAACGGCCGAATGACCCACAGGCCAACGTGCTTCGGATGCAATTTGCCGGAGTGGGGGCAAAGGCCCAAGGGCTGGCCTCCTTGCCCACGGGCGAGGACCCGCTACCGGGGATCTCCAACTACCTGATCGGGAGCGATCCGGCGCGATGGCACACACGGGTGCCGGCCTACGGGAAGGTGCGCTACGCCCAGGTCTATCCGGGCGTGGACCTGGTCTTCTACGGCAATCAGCAGCAGTTGGAATACGACTTTGTCGTCGCGGCGGGCGCCGATCCCTCTGCCATTCGGCTGCACTTCGACGGGGCCAGGAGATTGCGTCTCAAGTCCAGCGGAGATCTGGAGATCGATGCCGAGAACGGCTCAATCACCTTCCATGAGCCGGAAGTTTACCAGGTAGTCAACGGCAAACGGAAGCCGGTTGCCGGACGCTTTACACTCATGGAAAATCACTCCGCCGGTTTTGCGCTGGCCCGCTATGACCGCTCAAGGCCCCTGGTGATCGATCCCACCCTGATCTACTCCACTTATCTGGGCGGCAGCGTCCAGGACATTGTTGCGGCCATTGCGGTGGATTCATCCGGCGAGGCATTCCTGACCGGAACCACTAGCTCGGCCGATTTTCCTGTGACTCCGGGAGCAGTTGTTACAACCTACAGGAACTCCCACGCGACAGCATTCGTCACCAAGCTCAATGCATCGGGTACCGCGCTTCTCTATTCCACTTTTCTCGGCGGCAGCGGAGCCTCGTTTGGGGGCGACTCCGGAAAGCAGGTTGCGGTTGACGCCTCGGGAGAAGCCTACGCAACAGGATCAACCTGCTCCACCGATTTCCCCGTAACTGCGAATGCCTACCAGAGCCTCAACAAAGCGGCCGTACATTCGCAATGCACAGGCTTCGTTTCAAAACTCAACGCCGCCGGAACCAAACTGCTCTACTCCACCTACCTGGGAGGCAGTTCGTTGGACAGCCCAACGTCGCTGGCCCTGGCGCAGGATTCCACAGGAGACGTGTTCGTTGCCGGGTCCGCCTTCTCCAGCGATTTCCCCGTCACCGGCGGCGTCCTCCAGCCCACCAATAAGTCAGCCGGTGTCCAGGGCTGGAATGAGTTTGTAGCCAAAATCAATCCCTCCGAGTTGGGATTGGCCAGCCTCGTTTACTCCACCTATCTGGGCGGAAGCGGCGATTACAGCGATCCCGGCGTCATCCGGGTGGCCGTGGACGCATCCGGAGATGCCTATCTGTCTGGCATTGCGATCTCCACCGATTTCCCGGTTACCAGCGGCGCCTTCCAGCCCAAGAACAACGCAGCGGCTCAGCACAGTGACATGACTTTATCCAAACTCAATCCCACCGCAACCAAACTGCTCTATTCCACCTACCTGGGCGGCAAAGGCAGTTCTTCTGGGGATGACATGGCCAACGGGCTGGCTGTTGACAGCGCGGGGAATGCATATTTGTCGGGCACCACGACCGAAGCCAACTTCCCCGTAACCAAGGGCGCGTTTCAAACCACGAGCAACAGTGTTGCCCATTCGCTTTCCGCGGGCTTTGTTACGAAGGTGAACCCTACCGGAACCGGGCTACTCTATTCCACTTATCTGGGCGGCAGCGGGGGAGTTACCGGCGACCGCGCCTGGGCTTTGGCGATTGACGCTTCCGGCGATGCTTACATCACCGGATCCGCCGACTCGACAGACTTTCCCGTCACCAATAACGCCTATCAGAGCACCAATCCAGCGGCCTTCAACAACGGCGCCGTTGTCTTCCTGAGCGAATTGAATCCAGCCGGTTCCGCCCTCGTTTACTCCACCTACTTCGGTGGCGCTAAATCCTTCGAGGACACCGATTATGGAATCGTACTCGACACCGGCGGTGGGGTTTATCTTGCAGGATTTACCGGAGCGTCCGACTTCCCCATCACCTCGGCCGCTTATAACAGCACCTTTAACTCTCAATTCTTCGCCATGGGCTTCGTCGCCAAGTTCATAATGGGCACGGCCCCTGCCACGCTTCCAACCGTAACGGCGCTGGTTGCAAACTCGAATCCCGCGGCTACCGGCACAAACATGATCTTCACCGCCGGGGTGGCGCCTGCTACCGGGACTGGTGTTCCCACCGGCAGCGTCGTCTTCAGCCTCGACGAGGCAGTTGCCACAATCGTCCCTTTGAGCGCTACCGGCTCGGCAACGTGGAAAACCGCTCCACTCTCTCCCGGCCTCCACTATGTCCTCGCCAGCTACACGGGCAGCGCCACCTACGCAAGCAGTGGCGGCGGAATCACCGAGACCATAACTCCCGCGATCCCGATCATTACTCCGCCGGGCGGAACCTACCCGTCGGCGCAACTGGTTACCATTACTGGCTCAACCGCGGGGGCAGTGCTCTATTACACCACCGGCGGAACCGTTCCCACCCCTGCTTCCACGGTTTACTCCGGCCCAATCATGGTCAGCGCACCGGAAACGATTCGAACCATCGCCGCGGTTCCCGGTCTGCCCGCCAGCGCCGTGGCTTCAGCGTCCTACACTTTGCTCAGCGCGCCCACGGTTCTTGCCGCCGCGGCTACCGCCATCGCCACGCCCGCGGCGACCCTGAACGCCGTGGTCGACACCTATGGCATGGCCGGAATCTATTACTTCCGATACGGTCTCCGCAGCACGGCACTGACTTCCAGCACTCCCCCTGTCGCACTCGGCGGTTCTCCAATCGGAAGCCGGTTCGGGTTCGTCCCTATTCCAGTCAGCGCCCGGGTAACAAGCCTTGCGGGGAAGACAACTTACTATTATCAGGTGGTTGTCAACACCGGAGCCGGCACAAGCTCCGGTGAGGTATTGAGCTTTAAAACGAATTAGCAGTTAGCCGGCCTTCGGTTGAAGGAGCAAGGGGCGCGTGATTCATGGAGAACGTGATGGGTAAACAGATTCAAGCGTTGCGGTTTGTTTTGAATGCGAAAGTTCTGTTGGCCGCTGGACTGATGGCGACTGCATTCCCGGCCGCCATCGCTGCCGCTCCAACGTCTTCGCCGCAGGCTCAACCAGAGGCAGACAAGGCAAGGCTTGTCAGGAATTATGGCAATCTTCCCATGGCATTTGAGGCCAATCGCGGCCAAGCCCCCAGGCCGGTGAAGTTTCTGTCGCGTGGGAACGGCTATGGGTTGTACCTTACCGCGCAGGAGGCTGTTCTTGCTTTGCGCCGCCCGGCCGCTGCCTCCGGGGCAACTCTGCCGCGGCTTGAGGCATCCGGCGTCACGCCGAGCGGAATGAGCACGATGCTTCAACGGTTAGATGCTCCCCTGACGGTTGAGGCGGCAAAGGTTAAAAGCGCCTACGAGACAGAGATCGTCAGGATGCAACTGGCAGGCGCAAATCCTCTGGCCGAGCCGGTTGGCACCAGTCCGCTACCCGGGACTGCGAATTACTTCATTGGCAATGATTCCTCCCAGTGGCGCACCCAGGTGCCTACTTACTCCAGGGTTCGGTATGCCAATGTCTATCCGGGCGTTGATCTGGTTTACTACGGTAACCAGCGCCAACTGGAGTACGACTTTGTGGTCGCGCCGGGTGCAAGCCCCCGGCCCATTCGCTTGCGCTTTGCAGGAGCAACCGGCCTTCGGGCTGAGCCCAACGGCAACCTCTCCGTCCAGGTGCAGGACGGAAGCATCGAATTCCGGAGGCCCGAGATTTACCAGGTGGTCCATGGCGAGCGGCATTCCGTCTCCGGGCGCTTCCGGCTGCTTGCCAACAACACAGCCGGCTTTGCCCTGGGAGGCTACGACCACGCCAGGCCGCTGATCATCGATCCCGTCGTCACCTACTCATCGTTTCTTGGCGGCAGCGTCGCGGAGTACATCGTGTCCGTTACCGCGGACTCAGCGGGCAATGCCTATGTCACTGGACTTACTGTATCGTTAGATTTCCCTACTACTGCCGGGGCCTTCCAGTCGGTGAACTTTGCGGCCGCGGGCAATCAGGTCAGCACCGCATTCATCTCCAAGATGAATCCTTCCGGGACCGCACTGCTCTATTCCACTTACCTGGGCGGCAGCGCGATTGCCCATACTCTCCACTTGCAGGGCGACTACGGCCACGCGATCGCCGTCGACAAAGCCGGCAATGCCTACATAACAGGCTGGACCTATTCGTCCAATTTCCCAATAACAGCAGGCGCGTTCCAGTCCGGCAGCCGGACTGCTGGGCTCGCGCTCCCCACCGGATTCGTGACCAAGCTTAACCCCAGCGGGACGGGCCTGATTTACTCCACCTATTTGGGTGGGAGCGTGCTGGACGAGCCCACCGCGCTGGCGGTGGACTCAGCCGGAGACGCTTTCATCTCCGGGCTGACTTTCTCCAGCGATTTTCCGACGACCTCGGGCGCATTCCAGCGAAGCAACAAGTCCGCGGGGGTCGATGGCTTCAATGCATTCGTCACCAAGCTCAACCCAAGCGGGACTGCCCTTGTCTACTCCACTTACCTGGGTGGGAGCGAGGATAAAGGAACTTATTTGTCCTCTCTTTATTGGACCAATCCTGTGGCAGTGGACACACTCGGAAACGCCTACGTGGCGGGCTTCACACAGTCGAACGATTTTCCTGCGACCAAAGGGGCCTACCAGCAGACGAATAGGGCCGCCGGTAACGAAGGAGCAAACATTACTCTGTCGAAGCTCAACCCGGCCGGGTCTGGCCTGATTTATTCTACCTATCTGGGTGGATCAGCAGACTCTTACAGCGAGGGTCTGGCTGTGGATAGCGCGGGAAACGCTTATGTGGCCGGATTCACCTACGACCTCGACTTCCCGGTAACCGCGAGTGCCTTCCAGTCCATCAATAAGGCCGCTTCGAATCCGGGTAACACCGGGTCATCCAGAACCAACGGCTTCCTGACAAAGATGAACCCCGCAGGTTCGGTCGCGATTTACTCGACTTATCTAGGCGGGACGGCCGGGCCGTGGGGCGGCGACGGCATCCTGGGACTGGCTGTGGATAGCAGTGGCGATGCCTATGTTGTTGGATACGTCATGTCCGACGACTTTCCGGTGACCTCCAATGCTTTCCAATCCAAGAACCATGGAGCGACGCATTGCTGTGACTATCTGACCTATGCCACAAATACCTTCCTGACCGAGTTCAATCCCGCGGGCAAGGGCCTGCTCTTTTCAACCTATTTTGGGGGCAGCGGCACACAGAACCCGGATGGTCCCGGCGCGTATGGAGATTCAGCCTACAGCGTGGCACTGGGCGCTGGGGGAACAGTCTTTTCCGTGGGTGCCTCAAGTTCCTCCAACTTTCCTGTAAGCAGGGGAGCCTTCGAGGCGAGTTATAACTCCCAGCAGAATACGGGGTACATCGCCGTGTTTGACCTGGGCGCTCCGCCCACGAAACTCGAGACGTTGACAACTCTGACGCCCAGCGCCAATTCTGTAGTTCCGGGGACTTCCGTTACTTTTACTGCATCCGTGTCTCCGCTCTCCGGCGCTGAAATCCCCAACGGCAACGTGACCTTCTCAGTGGATGAGTCAATTGCCGCCACTGTTGCGCTGAACGGTGCGGGGAAAGCGGAGTGGTCTGCTTCCGCCCTTTCGGCTGGCGCTCATTATGTGCTGGCCAGCTATGCCGGAAACTCGACTTATGCAGCCAGCGGGGATGGGTTGAACGAGGTAGTTACACCGCTCACCCCAGTGATCTCTCCGCCGGGCGGGACCTACGAGTCCCAGCAGGTTGTTAGCATTACAGGTCCAACGGAGGGCGGGGTTCTTTATTACACGCTGGATGGGAGCCTACCTTCGAGGTTTTCAACCGCTTACTCCAGCCCAATCGTCTTGAATTATTCAACTACGGTTAAGGCAGTGGCAGTAGCATCCAACGACGCGAACAGCACAGTCGTTACCGCTGCCTACACGATCGTCGATTCTCCTTGGGTACTTGCTGCGCCGGCCACTGGCATCGGCACCACCGGTGCCACGCTGAATGCTTTTGTGAATACTCTAGGGCTCTCCGGTTCTTATCTTTTCCAATATGGATCCAGCAGTACGGCATTGACCTCAAGCACGGCCGGGACGGCCCTGGCCGCGTCGAGCGGACGAGTGCAAGCCAGCATTCCCCTTTCCGGCTTGAAATCCAATGCGACCTATTACTATCAGGTGCTGGTCTCAACTGCCGCGGGTTCCACCAGCAGCAAGGTGCTTCGCTTCACCACGAACTGATGCAATCCTGTCTGCCTTGTCTGGCCCACGCTGGATTGCCTTCTTTGCCGGATCAGAAGGCATACCTTTCCGCTCGGCTTTTTTGGCTGTTTGCAGCCGCTGATTTGAAGGGGTTTACGAGGCGGGTTTTAGAACCCGTTTTCACACCAGGTGAAAGGGGGGCCGGTCAGGCAATTCTTTCAAGGAGTTGCGGTGGCCGCTCACTGAATGCGCGGCGGACTGTGGCGGTGGATATGCGGTACCCTTTGGCCATCTGGCGCAGGTTTTGCACTGGCTGCACTCGCTTTGGATGGCGGGATTGTAGAGTACCAGTGGGTTTCGGCCGAAGTGCTGACTTTCCATTGGAAAGGCTGAAGTTACCGGTTTCGCCGCTCATGATGCAACTCAAACCGTCCAGGAAGAAGGCAACCTGGAGCCTGATCCGGAGCCTGCACCTGTCATGTCGAATGCTTCGTTGCCCGGAGGGGCAGGAGATGTTCTCTTGAGCGAGAATGAGAAGCAACTTCCTTTTCCAGCTTCGCTCTCAAGCCACAACTCCGTCCCGTGACGGTCGGCAATCCACTTGGCGAGAGCGAGGCCCAGGCCCGAGCCTGGAGGAAGATTCTCTGTGGCCGAGGTCGCACGGTAAAAGCGTTCGAATATTCGCAGCCTGTGCTCCGGGGCGATTCCAATGCCGGTGTCCCGCACAGACAGAAGGACGCGCTCTGCTTCCACGGTTGCGCGCAGCGTGACCGCTCCGCCTGGAGGGGTGTACTTGCTCGCGTTCTCAAGCAGGATGGAGAGCATACGCGGAATGCCATTCTTGTCGCCGAACACGGACAGGCCATCGTCAACAGGCTCGATGCGGAACTCGAGCATCGCCTGCTTCATGGCGGGGCTCCAGATTTCGGTGAGCTGACGGAAAAGAGCGTTGACCTTGATGGGAAGCAGGACAACGGCCTCAGCACCACCATCTGCGCGCGCAAGGGAGAGAAGGTTTTCCACGAGGCTTGTCATGCGGATGGTTTCGTCGTGGAGACGGCAGAGAACCTGGCGATATTCCTCGGCATGGCGGGGCCGAATGAGGGCCACCTCGATTTCAGTGCGAAGCAGGGAGATGGGTGTGCGCAACTCGTGCGAAGCGTTGCCGGTGAAGGTGCGGACGCTGGCAAAGGCCTTATCGATGCGTTCGAGCATCTGGTTGAGGGTGAGGGAAAGGTCAGAGATTTCGTCTTTTTCCCTGGGGACGGGAAGACGGGTTTCGAGATTGCGTTCGTTGATGCCGCGCGCTTCGACTGCCAGAGCTGCCATGGGGCGGAGCGCCTTGCGGCTCATTATGTGGCCGCCCACGGCGGCGAGCAGAATCACGATGGGTGTGAGCAGCAAGAGATTGGTGCGGAAGTTGACCAGCAGCGCCATGGACTTGTTCAACGCGATACCGGTTTGGACGGCGTAGAGCATTCCATGAACTTCAATGGGGTACGCGAGCAGACGGACGTAGTGGGTTCCCTGGTGAAACTCCTCAATCTCGCCAGTCTTGGGAAGTTGGCCGGGGGCAGGCAGAACAGGATTCTGTGACAGCATTCTTCTGGAACGGAAGATCCAGTTTCCTTGCGCATCGCGCACCTGGAGGTATTTGCCGTCGTCCTTCAACTCATAAATGGAAGCAAAGTCGTCTTTAACCTGCTGCAGGGTTTGGGCAGAGTCTTCGTGACTAAGGACGAGCTGCACATCCTGAGCGCGCTCCTGGAGTTCGTGGTACTCGGTCTCATCGACGCTGCGGCGGAGCATCCACAGACTGGCGAGGCACAGTAGAATCGCGGCCGAGGCGAACATGGCGAAGTACCAGAGGGTGAGGCGAACGCGGATGGGCAGCGGCATGATCAAGGGTGTCTTCCTTGCTTAGCGGTTTGAAGCTGAAAGATATAGCCCGAGCCGCGAACGGTGCCGATGAGCCTGGTTGGGTAAGGCGCATCGAGCTTGGCGCGCAGCGAATTCACCAGTACTTCGAGCGCACTGGGACCCACGGGATGATCCGCACCCCAGATGGAATCCGTCAGTTCCTGGCGGCTGACGCACTGACCTGCCCGGCGAATCAAAGACTCAAGAAGGCGAAACTCAAGCCGCGTCAGGCTGATGCTGTCGCGGCCCCGCGTTGCCGTGTGGCGGACGGGATCGATGACCACATCGGCGGCCTTAATGGTGCCGTCGCCTTCTTCTCGCTGACGCCGTGTGATGGAATTGAGACGCGCCACCAATTCAGGGAATGAGAAGGGCTTGGTCAGATAATCGTCGGCGCCCACGTCGAGTCCGTGAATGATGTCGTCCTCCTTGTCGCGTGCGGTGAGAATGAGCACCGGCGTGGTGCGCGATCGCGCGCGAAGTATTTGCATCAACTGAAATCCGTCGAGCCGAGGCAGCCCAATGTCCAACACGATGGCATCGAACTCATAGACCGAAGCAACTTGCAGGCCTGTTTCTCCATCGGCCGCGGTCATGACGGTGAATCCGTGTTCATAAAGACCCTTGCGCAACAGCTCAAGCATGCGTGGTTCGTCTTCGACGACAAGGATGCGCATAGGCTTTGTACCGTGAGATTCCGCGAGAAGAGAGTCTCTCCATTCAACCGGATGATTTGATTTCAACACACCTCGTGGTGATCGTCATCACGCAATGCGCAACCTTAGGAAGAATTCGCCGCATTGTTAACCGGGCTTTAACATGGGCGGCTAATGTGAGCCTCAGCGCCGAACAGAACACCTTGCCGCCACAGTGCGAAGCCGGGTTCTAGGTGCGCCAGGAGGCTACTATGAGACGCTTGCCATTTTTATCCTTCCTTTTGCTGCTTCTGGTCCCGCTCGCTGGCATGGGCCAGACGACTAAAGGGACCTTGACCGGACGCGTAACTGACAACGCCGGCGCCGTGTTGCAAGGCGCGATGATTCAGATTCTTCAAACTTCCGCCTCGTACGTATCGGACACACAAGGTGAATTCGTGGCTCCGAACCTGGCGCCAGGTTCGTATGAGGTGCGGATATCCTTCGTGGGCTTTGCGCCGCTTTCGACCACTGTGACCATCGAGGCCGGGAAGCCGGCTCACCTTGACGCGGTGCTCAAGGTTGCCTCGGCTTCGCAGGAGATTATTGTCACTGCGACCGATGTACACGGAGACGCTGAGGCAATCAATCGCATCGACAGTTCGGAGAACATCCTCAATGTTCTGACCAACGATCAGATCATGAGCCTTCCCAACGCAGACGTGGCGGATGCGCTGGGCCGCTTGATGGGCGTTACGCTGGAGCGCGACGAGGGCGAAGGCAAGTATGTGCAGATCCGCGGCACTGAACCGCGCCTGAGCAATACCACCATTGACGGCGTGCTGGTGCCGTCGCCCGAGTCGGGGGTGAACCAGGTGAAGCTGGATACGATCCCCGCCGACCTGGTGGAATCGGTGGAGATCAACAAGACGCTATCGGCGAATCAGGATGGCGATGCCATCGGCGGCTCTGTAAACCTGGTAACTAAGTCCGCGGGTGAGCGGCCCACGCTTACCGCTTTTTCCAACGGCGGCTATACGCACATCATCGACGGCCGCCATGCCAGCCAATACGGGATCACCGCTGGCAAGCGATTCATGGCTGCCAAAAGGCTCGGCATCCTGGGCAACTTCACCTATGACTACAACGGCCGCGGCATTGACGACATTGAGCCCACGCCCGACACCGGAACGCTGACGCCGAGCTACGACAGCATCGACCTGCGTGAATATCGCTATGATCGCACCCGCTGGGGAGCGGCCACTAGCGTCGACTACAAGGTCTCTGACAACTCACTCCTTTTTGCCAAGGGCTTCTATTCCGACTTTCAGGACTTCGGCGACAAGTGGACCTATACGTTGAACGATGTAGTCACACCGAATCCAGGCAGCCCCACAGGCGACCCGGCGACGTTTGACGGCGACAAGCCAAAGTACAAGACCTCAAGGCGCGCGCCGGACTATGGAATCGGGCTGGCCACCTTTGGCGGAAACCACCTGTTCACCAACTCATGGTTCAAATGGGAAGCCGCCTTTTCGCGCGCGCGCCAGTTAGCCGCCGCGGGCAATCCCGGAGCAACCTTCAAGCCTTCAAAAGCGTTGGCAAAATTTGCCGAGAACACTTGCTACTACGATCCGGGCGCCAACCCGACCCAGTACCGGCCGCAATGGAACCCGGCCTGCACCGCAGCCGGCACGCCCTTGTATGACCAGACCCAGTGGAACCTGACGGAGTTAGACCTGACCAGCGGCCAAACCGCGCAGATCAACCTGCAGGGCTCCGCTGCCTACGGGATGAACTATACGGCCGGCGGGCATGCTTCTACGCTTGAGATTGGATTCAAGATTCGCAATCAGCACAAGGGGCAGTTCGCCTACTCGCCGGTTTATGACAACGAGACGACCACCATTCTGGCCAGCCAGTTCACAAGTCCGATCGTAAACAAGGACTTCTACGACGGCAGCTACCAGATGGGGCCGCTGACTGACTGGCCCTCGATTGTCGCCTTTGCCAATGCCAACCCTGACCAGATTGGCCCTCTCGATGTGGATGCAACGCATGTGGGCTCTGACGCCAGCAACTTCAACCTGGAGCAGCGGATCACCGCGGGCTACTTGATGAACACCACGCAGCTTGGCAAAGTGCACCTCCAGGCCGGGTTGCGCTTTGAGCAGACGAATGTGAAAACAACCGGATACCAGGTGATCACGAATGCGGACGGCTCGTGGGGCGGGACAACTCCGGTCAATGGATCGAAGTCGTATCTGGATATTCTTCCCAGCGTGCAGGCCCGGGTTCCTATTACCAACAACTCCGACGTGCGCGCTTCTTATGGGCGGGGAATCGCGCGGCCTGACCCGCAGGATCTGCTCCCCTACATCACGCTGGACACCTCAGGTTCGATCCCGAAGGAAGGCGTTGGCAACCCCGCTCTTGTCTCTGAGCATGCCAACAACTTCGATCTGCTCTATGAGCACTATCTCACTCCGCTCGGGCTATTACAGGCCGGCTTCTTCTACAAGGCACTCAGTAACCCCTTGGTGGTAAACCAGGGATACGTGACCTCCGGCACTTACACGGGATATCTGCAAACGCAACCGAACAACGGCGGTAGTGCCTGGGTCTACGGAATTGAGCTTGCCTATCAACAGCGGCTCTCGTTTCTGCCGGGCGTGTTGGGCGGTCTCGGCTTCGCAGGAAACTACACCTACAGCGATTCACAAGCCAAGAGCGTGGATCCGCTACGGACAGACAACCCTGCGCTGCTTCGCCAGACACCGAACACGTGGAACATTGGGCCCAGCTACGACCGGGGCCGTGTTTCAGTCCACCTGGGGCTCGAATACAACGGCGCCAGCATCTACTCCTACCAGTACGAGGACCTGAAAGCAAACCCGAGCGGGGGCACGTTGCCCAACCCGCAGGTGGGCGGTGTTGCCGGGCCCGCCGGCGACAACTATCTCTACCCACACCTCCAGGTGGACGCCCAGGTGAGTTATCGTCTTCCGAAGGGGTTTGAGTTCTATGCGCAGGGGTTGAACCTGACCAACGAGGTGTTCGGCTTCTATTACGGCAGCCCGCAGTATGTAGTTCAGCGCGAATATTACCACCCCACTTATGGCGGCGGGCTGCGCTGGACCTCTCACAAAGAAAACTGATATCCGCGAAACCAGTGCGGGTACACATCGCGATGGCCGGCTTTGCTCCGTTACTCGGAGCAAGGCCAACTGCCTGCCCTCATGTATTGGAGAAAACATTGAATTCCTCTGGCATGATTCTTGAAATTCGTATGCAACTCATCCAGTGTGTAGCTTTCCGCATTCTGGCTGGCGCGGCTCTTTCGCTTACCCTAAGTTTCGCTGCGCTGTTGCCGGCGCAGCCCCAACCGTCGGTGTTGCAACTTTCCAAGACAATTGTTCTGCCTGGAGTCACGGGCAAATTTGACCATTTTGCCTTCGATGAAGCGGGTGACCGCTTGTTCGCAGCCGCCACCGGAAACCATTCCGTTGAAGTGATCGATTTGAAGAACAGCAAAGTGGCGCAAAGCCTCACCGGATTTGGAAAGCCTCACGGTTTGGCTTGGGTGGCGGCCACGAGTACCTTGTTTGTGAGCGATGGCGCTCGCGGCGAGCTGCGCGCCTACAGCGGAACGCCGTTCACATTGACGGGGACAATCAGACTCTCAGACGATGCAGACGACATGGCCTACGACGAACAGACCCATCTTCTGTTTGTGGGTCATGGCGGCAGCGATGCGGCGAATCCAGCCCGGGTTGCCGTGGTGAATACCCGCAGCATCAGCCTGGTTGCCAACCTGCCTGTGCCAACTCATCCCGAGGGAATCGCGATCGATTCGACAGGCCACCGTGTCTTCGCAAATATTGCCGATACGAGCGAGGTGGCAGTGATCGACACGGCCACACGAACAGTGGTCGCGCACTGGAAGCTGACGCGGGCCACCGACAATGTGCCGCTCGCTCTGGATAGCGAGAACGGGATTCTGTTTGTTGCCTGCCGGACGCCGGGAACGCTGATTGCCCTGGACGCGGCGACCGGCAAGGAAGTGGGCAGCGTTGCAGCGGCAAGCGGAGCCGACGACCTGTTCTACGATCCGGTGCTGCGCCGTGTTTATCTGATCAGTGGAGCGGGCGAGGTGGATGCTTACCAGGTGGGCCCGGCCAAGGCGCTGCACTCGCTGGGAGTTTTGAAGACCGCTGCCGGCGCCAAGACGGCGCTGTTTGTCGCGTCGCAGAATCTGCTCTATGTTGGTGTTCCCAGCGCGCCGGAGCACTCTGCTGAGATTCGCGTTTACTCGACCGTGGCGCCGTGAGGAAGATGATGAAGAGGATTGCCTGCGCGGGATTGAGCGGCATCGTTCTCTGTGTTTGCCTGGGCGCGGGGTTGCAGCTTTGCGCTCAGGCTGCACTGCAAGCCGATGGGAAGAATACGGCGGAGCGGGAGGATCAACTGCAATTCGTTCTGCTGATCGGCCGCCACGGCGTACGTTCGCCGACCGGCAAGCCTGAGAAGCTGAATCAGTACTCACAACAACCGTGGCCGTCATGGAGCGTTCCCGCGGGTTACCTGACCGAGCACGGGGCGCGGCTGATGACGCTGTTCGGAGCCTACGACCGCGAGTTGCTGGCCGCTGAGGGCCTGCTCAAGCCGGCCGGTTGTGAAGACGCGTCTCACATACGAATCGTTGCCGACTCAGACCAGCGCACGCGCGAGACCGGCAAGGCGCTGGCCGCGGGATTGGCCGCGGGATGCGCAATTGCAGTGAAGGCGCTTCCCGAAGGAACCCCGGATCCGCTCTTTCATTCATTGGCGGCCGGGGTTGGGAAGCCGGATAAACTGCTGGCTGCCGCACAAGTCTCCGGCCGCATCGGAGCCAACCCGCAGGGACTGGCGGAGGCCTACCGGCCTCAACTTGAAGCGCTGGAAGAGGTGTTGCGCGGCTGCAAACCCGGCGCGGAGTGCGCGGGCACAGCCGCTGCTCAGTCTCTCTTCGACATACCGTCTTCACTTGCGCCGGGACAGGGCGACCACCTGGTGGAGTTGCGCACGCCGTTGAGTACCGCCTCAACCATGGCTGAGAACCTGCTGCTCGAGTACACCGAGGGCATGAACAGCGCGAACGTCGGCTGGGGCCGCGTGGACCTGCACAAGCTGCGCGAGCTTCTGCAACTGCATACCGCGAGTGAAGACATAGCCCAGCGGACGGATTATGTTGCCCGCGTTCAATCGTCGAATCTGCTCTCTCATGCGCTTCAGTCGATCGAACAGGCAGTCACTGCGCAACCGGTGACGGGAGCGCTCACGCATCCCGGTGACCGTCTTTTGATTCTTGTGGGGCACGACACGAACCTGGCCAATGTTGGTGGAGCGCTGGGATTGTCCTGGCTGATTGACGGGCGGCGCGACGATACGCCGCCCGGCGGAGCTTTGGTATTTGAACTTTGGAAGAGGCACGGAGCCGGGGAGCTTTCAGTGAAAACTTTCTACATGGCGCAAACGCTCGAGCAGATGCGCAATGCCACGCCCTTGAGCCTCGCTAGCCCTCCGGAACGCGTCCCCGTGTTTGTACCCGGTTGTGGCCGGGCCGATGGCACTTGCACATGGAAGGATTTTCAAAAAGCGGTGCGAACAGCGACCAGATCGACTTTCATCCGGTGATTCGATCGGCAATCTGGTCTCTGCCTTTGTAGAACATACGAGCCGGGCTTTGGATCAGGCCGCGCCGCCGGCACGGTGGCATCCTTGCGGGCCTGCGGTGGCAAGAAGATGACCTGGTGTATTGCGATCCCACCCAGTTTCTATTGCGGGATCAACGCCTGCTGCAGGGAGTTGAAGTAAGTGACGATGTTGCGGGCGAAGACGAGGTTGATTTCGTCGTTGGCGGCGAACTGCGCGTCAGGATATTGCGCCGCGAGCCAGGAGATAAGGATCTCCGGGTCGCCGATGGGGAAGGTGTCGAGGAGGCTCATGGCCTTGTAAACCAGCACGTCGGCGAAGGTCTCGGCATTGGTGTTGAGGTTTGGCCACTGCAGGATGCCCTGCACCAGGATGTAGCCCTTCACCGGGCCATCGGTAGCGTTGCCATGCAAGGATTCCGCGATCTTGAATCCGGTGTAAGGGGCCGAGCCGCTGGAGCTGAGAAAGACTCCTGCGCCGGAGACGGTGGGCTCGGAGGTCATGTTGGAACTCTCGCCGGATACGAGGTAGTAGCGCCACTCGTCGCCGGGATGGCCAAAGAGATCGTAGTCGCCCAGCAGGTTGAAGGCGGACTGATCGTAGGTGGAAGGTGGCTGGATGTAGTACATGACGGTGCCGTCGGTGGAAGCGATGTAGTCGGACTGGAGCGAGTGGAATGACTTGCCGTCGAAGTATTGGATGGGGTTGGAGTTGACATCCTGATAGACGGTGACTCCGAGATTGACCGGCACGTTGACGGTGAGGCCGTTGGGATCGGTGTAGATGGTGTAGAGCGGGCCGCCGCTCACGGGATCCATGACGTCGGCAACCTTGACGGAGCCGGGAAGGGCGATGGCCGACATGGGAACAATGTTGAGGCCGAGCACGGAGGTGGTGAGTTGGGAGATGAGCTTGGCGTTGACGGTATCGCCCCAGTTGACAACAAGGGAGAAGTTCTTCATCAGGTCGAACGGGATGACGTTGTTGGCAAGCACGGGCATGCCGACGTTGGGTCCAGTGAGCGGTACGGTCCCCGCGCTGAGTCCTGAGACAGTGGGAGCGGCGAGCACGATGTTGCTTTCAATATCGTTGGCCGGGTTGAGGGGCGAGGCCGGCTCGTTGCCGTTGTTGAAGAGGAAGTCGGAGGCCGGGTTCAGGACGGGAACGGCCATCACCGGCGTAATCTGCGGCACCACCACAGCCTCGTTGGCCACCGGCGGCAGGAAGCGTTGCGTGTAGGTGACGCGATACAGCAGCCGCCACGGAATCGACTGATTGGCCTGGGCCGATCGCATGGCATCGGCATCGGCGTCGGAGCTATTGGCGAGCCAGACGGGGTCGATGACGGTGTTCCAGAACTCGTCTGCGTTGCCCTGCGAGGGCTGGAGGAAGAAGGTGTAGGTGCGGAAGAGGCTGACTTTGCCGGGGCGATCATATGGTTCGAGAGCGCCCGCCAGACCATCGGCGTTGCCGGTGGCATAGGCGGGCTGAGGCTGCATGTAGGTCTGGCTGGTGTCGATGTTGTCGGAGACAGGCAGGCCGGCGCCGGAGGAGACCGACGGAACGATGTTGTAGACCAGGCCATCGGAGCCGATGACGAGGTTGAGGCCGCTTTGGTTGTTGGCGTTGAACATGGAGTTGAAGTTCATGACGAAGTGGGCATCGTTGGAGCTGGCGTAACGCATCTGGGTGTCGGTCTCAAGGCCGTCGAAGGAGGCGGCGATGTCGAAGGACTGAGTGCCCGCGGTGTTGTAACTGTATTTGGCGGTGCTCTTGGTGGTATTGACCCAGGCGAACTTGCCCTCGCAGCTGATGGTGAAGAGGCTGAGCTTCAGGTTGAAGCCGTTGGTGGTCGCATCGGAGCTGATGTTGGAGGTGGCATAGACCTCGTCGTAGGTCGTGGTGTAGGTATGCTTGACTTCCTGCGCGCCACCGCGCGAGGACCAGACGTACTCGTTGTAGAAGTCGAGTCCGGGCAGGAGGGAGCTATCGTCGCCGGCGAGGGGCGCGCCGTTTTGGAGTGTGGGGTCAGTGGAGAGAGCCGTGCCGGCAGTTTGATAGATGGCGAGGGAGTTGAACGACTGCTGGTCAATCTGCTTCTTGATCTGGTATGCCTCGACGATGCGCATGTAGCTGGCGTTGTGGCCCACCTCTCCCTGAGAGAAGTTTCCGTCGTACACAACGTTCATCTGCCCGGTCGAGGTGGCATAGGTTTGGGAGCCGTTGGGCAGCGTTGCCGGATTATAGGCGTACCCCACAACGCCATCCAGCACACCCGGGCGCAGGTACTTGCTGCTCATGCGGAAGGAGACGATGTTAAGATCGCGCGGGATCTGCGCGTTGGGGATGCGTACGAAACCGTAGACCGTGTTCGTCTGGAGCAACGTTTGCTGGTAGACGTCGAGCGTCTGGGAGGTGACAAAGGCCTGTCCGTACGGCGATGGGATGTACATGCGCTGGCCGAACTTTTCTTCGGTTGGCGCGATCTTGGGCAACTGGCCGGGAGGGTTGGATGCCGTGAAGCCGCCGAGGTTGGGGTCGGGGAGGATAGCGGTCTTCGAGGCCTGCGTGCCGGTGGTGCTGCTGGCGGTGGTAAGAGCGTTGAGGCTAGCCATGAACTGATCGTTGGTGTAGGGCATGAGCGTGCCTTGCAGCTTGAGCGTGTACTTATTGGACTCATCGAGCTTGGCCGAGGAGGTCTTCTGCGTGTTGGCGTCGTTGGATGTAGTGGTGGTTTCGTCGCCTACATAGGTTGCGGTAAGGTCGACCACTGCCTTCTTGTCGAAGTTGACGCCGAAGCCTATCGGGGCGAGGTCGGCGTCGAAACCGAAGCCGGCTCCGTAGTTAACCGATTTGGAAAATTTGCTCTCTGACGAGTTGTCGTCGGATTCCTGATACTTCATGGTGATGGACGTGGGCGCGGTAAAGGTGATGGAGGTTGCGCCGGCGTACGTGGGCTTGTTGGTGAGATTGGCCATCGGCGCAGGAGGCGCGCCTTCGATGTAGCCGAGTATCTGGACGTTGCCTTGCTCCTGCGAGACCCACGAGAGGACGAGGTCGCCGACCTTTTTGCCCGCGTAGAGAGTAAGGACGGAGTCCTTGATATAGACGTAGGCCTCGTTGATCTCGCCGGCGAGGGTGCCGGTGGTGGTGTTGAGCGTGACCGAATAGGTGGTGAGGCCGGGAGGTGTATCGCATACCGTGAGCGCAACGTCGGGCGGAGTGTATAGATTGGGCGTGATGAGCGGACCGCAGCGACCGACAGCCGGGCAGCCGGAAAGATCGAGCGACGAGTTGGAGAAATCTAGGTCCGGCGATGCGCCGTTGGAGACGGCGATGTTGTCGATGTACTTCTTCATGGAGAGGTCGGGGCTGAACAGCGGCGGCTGGGTCGCAGGCGAGGCGTTGAGCGCGGGAGCGACGAAGGAGCCGTTGAGGTAGACGACGAGGGTTGGCTCATTGGAGGGGATGAGCTGGCCGAACATGTCGTCGATGATCTGGTAGGCCTGGCGAGCCATCTGCCAGATGCTGATTTCCTGGAGTTTGTACAGGCCGGCGTTGAAGTTGAGCAGCGAGGCACCCGCCGTGTAGCCGGTCATTGAGCTGGGCGCGTTTCCGCTTGGAACGAGCGTGAGCGGCAAGGCCACGCCATCGATATACAGGGTGGTGCCTTCGAATTCGTGGCCGGTGAGCGGCGCGAGGTAGGCCAAGGAATTGTTGGTTGAGATCGCCACGGCGGTCGAGTCGAAGGGGTTGGAGACGATGCCATTGGGGTCGTACTGAGCCTGCCAGAAGCCGAGGATGCCGGCCTCGTTGAGCTGCTGCGAGTTGGCATTGGCAATGTCTACGGTGCCAGCACTGGTGGTGATGCCGTCTGCGTCGATGGCGGTGTTGAAGAGATAGACGTCGCGAATGTTGCCGCCGTTCACGCCACCGAGAGGCAGGGCCGTTCCGTTGTCGTCGTAGGCGTGGCCGATGAGCAGGTGGGCTGAACCGGTGGAGTTGACGATGAGGCCGGTGTCGCTCGGCACCGGGTTGTCCTTGGTGACAGGCGTCCAACTGCCGAAGGTGCCATCGTCATTGACCGTACGGATGGAGATGGTGACGGTGTAACTCGATGTCGCCTCGGAGAGGTTTTGCAGCTTCGAGAGGAAGTTGTCCAGTGCCGGCGTGGCGCTTGGGGTGTTGGGGGCGATGTTGGAGATTTTGATGCTGCCCGAGGACTGGGTGGGCAGGGCGGATGCGCCGAAGCTGGTCCCGTTCGAAGTTGCCGGCCCCAGCACGCTCACATCGAAGGGCGGAGCGTATGGGTCGGCGCTGTCTTCGTTTCCAGTTGGGCTGGTCGTGTTCTTTACGATGATCAACTGGTAGTAGAGATTGGGCTGGATCGGCGGTCCCGTGAAAATCGAACTGGTGGTCCCTGTCCCGTCCTTGATCTGCAGCGTCACGGCGCCGTTGGCCACTCCCACGCGGTAGGACATGTCGGTATAGGGCGAGGTTGTGCCGGATGCCGTTCCCTTGTAGAGCAGTCCCTGCGCGGCGTTGACGTCGGAGACGCTGAAGGTCATGGCGATGCTGAAGTCGCGCGTGAAGTTGAAGTCGTCGCCCTTCGCCACCTCAAAACCGGCGCCGTTGCAGACGATGGTGTAAGGCTGAACGTAGCTCAGCGCGAAATGCTGCCAACCCGAGGAGATGACGGGTGGCGTAGGCGCGGTGGTCATGACGGTGTTGTTGATGCCGAGGTAGATGTTGGGGTTCTGCTGGGCATCGAGCTCAAAGTCGACGTCGACGAAGTAGACGACGGGCTTATTGGTGCTGGCGGAGTAAGTGAAGGGGTGATAATTGGGCGGCGGAGCTAGCGGAAGCGAGTGCCAGAACTCCAAGCTGAAGTCGCCCTGCGGACCGAGAAGGGTGTCAACGAGCGGGCTGGAGGAAATAACCGGTGTCTTGTAGGAGGCCGCGAAGCTCTCACTGGGCATCACCGTCTCCGCAACGAAGGTGGTGAAAGCGTTGTAGCCGCCGGTCTGGAAGGTGAGCGGGGCAGATGGGACGAAGGTGAAGGGGCCAGTCTGCATGAATGTTGGCAGCAGCGTGGGGACATCGACCTTGACCATGTTGGCGTTGGCGCCGGGGGTATAGAGGATGTCGTAGAGCGTAGTCAAGCCGGTCGTGTCGGTGACCATGAACTGGAACGTGCCCACCGGAGATTGCGTGACGTTAATGGGCTGCGCGGTGAATCCGTAGACCAGGCCGAACTGTGCTTCGAGGGGGGCGATCGAGGTGGCCGCCCACATGTTGCCGGGGTTGATTCCGGAGGGCGTGGCAGCGCCGGCGGTGGTGCCGTCGGTGACCAGGTAAGTGTTGCCATTGAGGTTGAAGACGGCGAGTTGCTGCTGGTTCGGCGTGGGGCTGGCGGCGTAGACCGCGAAAGACTTCTGGATGGAAACGTAGACGCCCTCGGATGCGACCAGGGTGTACATGACGTTCTTGTAGAGGAAGAAGTCGGCGTTGCCGGATTGAGGCACGCCTGCATAGAGGTTCAGGATGGTGGGCGTGGCGGAGGTTGCCGCAGCAGTGACAGTGCCGATGGGCACAACAGAACCAGCGTAGTTGCCGGGCGCGGGCGGCGTCTTGACGATGGTGAAGACGAGGCTGGAGTCGAGTTTGAAGGTCAGGCCGGGCTGCGCGATCATGTAGCTCTTGGTCCCGGTGACTGTGAGCAGGTTCCCGGAAGCATCCTCTGTGTATTTGTAGATGAGGCCGCCGAGGGTGAAGGTGGAGTTGGGAATGGGCATGCCGCTCTGCACAGTCACGTCCGTGGAGAGTGGCGATACGTTGTTGTTACCGACGATGGCGTGCGGCGTGCGGTTGGAGTCGATGACATAGTTGTAGCCGTTGATGCTGAACATGGTGGGGTTGGGCAGCAGCGGGTAGGGGCGCTTGTTGTTGTCAGTCACCGCCAGGTTGACGGGGTCGAGCGTATAGATGGCGTTGCCCATGAAGAATGTTGGCGAGAGGTACACCGAGAACTGGCCGACGACCGATGCCGCGTCATAGATGTTGAGATCGGCGAAGGTGAACTTGCCAACCGTGGAGTCGAATGGGTTGGTGAGCTTGAAGCTCGAGCCGGTGATGGCGATCGAGGCCTGACCCTGCCCAAGAAGCGAGCCGGTGCTGACGGTGTTGTAGGTGATGAGGTAGACATCGTCGTTGACCGAGATGATGTTTTTGCTGGGCGCGACGACGAAGGTAGCGGTGACGGAGACGGGCAGGTTGTTGGCGTCGAGTTGGAGAGAGTAGGTGACGGACGGATCGGTGAGCCGGAACGTGTTGGCGGAGAGGAACGGGATGGGCGCTACGGCATCGCCGACGATGTGGCAGGACGAATAGTCCGCTCCTGTAGGTGTGCCGGCGATGGTGTAGAGGTTGCCGTTCACCTCAAAGGAGTTGCTGTTGATGAGATCGGCCGCGCCGCCGCTGGTGGGATCGACCTGGTCGACATGGACGCTGAACGTATCGGAGCCGACCGTGGATACGCCCACATTGATGTTGGGGCCGGAGATGACCGGGAAGACAACGCCAACGTTGCTGTAGTGGATGAGATAAGTCTTGCCGCCGGGGGGGACGAAGGCATACTGCGTGGTCTCGGGCAGATACGAGAGCACCTCAACCCGGTTATCTGTCTCGTCGATGTAATAGGTGACGCCGGTGATGAGATCGATGAAGAACTGGTTGGTATAGGGGAAGCCAACCGTGATGGGGTTGTTGCCGCTGTCGTCGAAGGTAAAGTTGACGCCGTTGATTGCGTCGGTGAAGGAGAGCTGCGAACCGGTTACGGTGGCCGGGAAGGGAGCTGGAGTGTGGCGGCTGTCGGTCACCGAGGCGCCGGTGACAGTGTAGGTGACGCTGGCGCCATTGTAGGAAACAGTGAACTGGCCGGTGGCGGAGTTATAGTCGAGGCCGGAGGGCTGAATGGACGCGAGAGCCGTTGTGGTATTGAGGCTGTAAGTCAGCGTGCCGGCGGTGAGGGACTGCGGCGTGCCAGCCGTGCCCAGCGACGCCTGGTTGGTGGCTTTGACCACGTTGACCGCATTGACGGTGTACACGGTATTGCCATCGATGGAGAACTGGTCATCGTTGGAGATGACGTATCCTTTGACGACATTTGTGCCGTGCACGGTGTATGCCAGGCTGGAGACAGGAGCGGTCCCGGGCACAATGAAGCGACCATTGACCACGGGCCAGTACGGCCCGGCGGCGTTTGTGTACGCGATGGGCGTGTTGACCGTGTAGGTGATGGGGCCAACGACAAACTGGCCGTTGAGGACGGGGTAGACGTTTGCCGGCGTCTGGCTGTCGCTGACCAGGGTGACGGCGGTTGTGACCACGACCGAGGCAACGAAGGTGTTTGTGGCCCCGGAGGTCTGGCAGAGATAAATGGTGTTACTGGAATCGATGAAGCTAACCGTTGCGCCGTCGACGAGGCAGACATAGGCGATGTTCGTGACGGGATCGACAAACTGGCCGCCGGTGATCTGGCCCCCGGAGGCGGTGAGCGATGCGACGACGACGGGAGAAGCGCCGAAGGTGGATGAGGCGACGCTGACCTCAGTCCCACTCACGGTGACGGTGTACTGCAACGGGATGGTGAAGATGTTCGCAGTGATGGGGAAGACGCTGTAGATGTCGCCATCGGCAGTATTCAGGTCGGCAACCGCGATGTTGACGTAGTAGGTGGGGCCGCCGGGCACCTCAAAGTAGGAGCTTGTGCCGGAAGAGCCTGTAGCGAGGTTGCTATAGATCTCGTAACTGTTGCCCTGGTTGACCGCGGTGTTGCCGCTCAGGGTGTAAGTGAGGTTGGTGTTGGTATCGGTGAACTGATTATTGACGATGGAGAAGTAGTGTTGGCCGTCGAAGGCGGCGATGTCAGTGGGCCGGCCGAAGTAGATGGTCTGGCTGCCGAAGGAGATCTGGGTGGTGTTCAAGGGCCCGCTTGGCTGGACGGTGTAGGTCTTGTTGGGGCCGGCGGCAATCGAGGCACCATCGGTGCGCAGGGAGTACGTGAGCGCGGCGGTGGTGAACTGTCCAAGAAGGGCGGTGCCGGTGATGGGATAGTAGTTTGTGCCGTCGAAGGCGGCAAGCGCGTTGACGGTATAGGTGGCAGCTCCGTCGGTAAAGGTAGGCGGGGTGGTGGCCGCGGACAAGGTCAGGGGCGGCGCGACGGAAACGGTGCCATCGAGGCCAATGTTGAAGGTCGATGTGCCGTCGACAAAGGTGCGATAGGCAAGGATGGGATAGGTGACGCCGTCGCCGACGACCGTGGTGTTGTTGATGAGGTACTCGATGTTGCCGATGTTGACCGTGGTGGCGTTGGGTTCGCTGGTGACGGTGAAGCTGCGGTCGGTGGTGGTGACGGTGTAAGTGAAGCCGGAGGTGGTAAGCGGATAGGCGGAGCCGTTGCCGACGATCTGGCCGTTGAGCGTGTCGAGCTGGTAGACGTAGTTCTCAATGACGACGACGTTGGCCTGGGTGATGTTGTACTGGCCGGCAACGGTGGCGCCGGCGAGCGTGGCGCCCTTGAGCGTGATGGTGTACTGCACGCCGTCGATGAGGAACTGGGTGTTGCTAGCGGTCATGGTGTAGGTGTTGCCGCCGCCGACCACGGTGTTGGGCTGCACGTTGGTGTTGATGATGTAGACTGCGCCGTTGATGGAGAACTGGTAGGGATTGATGGGGTAGGTTTGGCTGTTGCCGGTGACGCTTAGGTAGTTGCCGTTGAGGTCCTGGTTGAAGGTGTAGAAGTTCCCGCCGAGGGTAAACATCTGCGGCGCCGTCATGAGGGTGTAGGACGCCGGTGAGCCAAACATGGTGGCGGAGTAGGGGAACATGGGCGAGCCGTTTACGCTGTACACCTGGTTGCTGAAGCCGATGACATAGCCGTAACCGCTATACGAGACGGCGACCAGGCCGGTCTGCAGCGGCACTGTCGCGGTGGTGGCATTTTGAGTGATGGTCACGACGCCGTGAACGGGGTCGTAGGCGTAGTCGTGGCCCATAACGCCGGTGACGATGGCGGTCAACTGCTCCGGATGGTTGAAGACGTCGATGACGGTGGAGACTCCGCCGGCCGTGACGGTGAAGGGCGTAAGCGTGATGGGGCTGGGCGCTTCGTTGGCCAGGGGCGCGTCGATGTCGGCATAGGTGACGGTGTAGATGCCGTTCATGATGGAGTTGAAGGTGAAGACGGTGCGGTCGACGGTGACGTGCGCGTTGTCTGGCCCGAAGAGGTAACGCTTGCCGCCAACGATGAGGCTGTAACGCGAAGTAACGCCGTCGGGCAGGGTAGTGCTGAGATTCACGTTGTAGGAGTTGCCATTGAGGCTGAATTTGGGCAGCGTGACGACGACGTAGATGGGGTTGGCTGGGTCGGTGGCGTCGATGAAGTACTGGCCGCCAGCCGCGGTGGCGGGTTTGCCGGTCGAGTCACTGATGGAGTTGTTGACCGCGTTAAAAGTGTAGTAGACCGTATCGTCGGCCTTCATGGTGGTGCCGGGGGTGGGATTGGCGGCCAGCACCGGGGGCACTGCGCCCGAACCCTGGAAGACGCGGCTGAACTGCGTGTTGATGAGCCCTCCTAGCCCATTGCCGCCGAAGACGCCGGGACCGGGAGATAGGGGGAACGTGGCCCGCGGGATAGTGTACGGCTGCCCCGGAAACAGCAGCTTCAGAATGGATGTCTGCTTATCGAGGCCGTGCGAGATGGAGCCATAGAAGGGCACGGGCTTGGCAGCCTTGGTGCTGTAGGGGATGATGGTGGTCGAGCCGGCGATGGCGTAGGTGACCGCTCCGGAGTAGATCTGCGAGATCTGGACGGGCTGGTGACCCGCGCCCATGACGTTGAGCGTGTAGCCGTTGAATCCCGGGGTGCCCACGATGGGATTGGCCGGCGCGGCTCCGCCGACGGCCTGGATGGGGATGTACGCCGGGGGCTGTCCTGGGGCTGCTGGGCCCATGGCGGCATAGATCAGGTTGGAGAGCTTGTTGATCTGCGCAACCAGGTCCTGTGGATTCACGTTGTTCGGCGTTTCCGGGATGACCGGCGTGGCGCCGAGGTTGGCGGGCGCCCCGAGAGTGACCTTGAGCGGGAAGCTGTTGGCTTCAATGACGCCGCCGGACTCCGAATACAGGACATAGGTATACAGCTCGTTGTAGTTGCCGTCGGAGTCGACATAGTAGCTGGCAACCTTGTTTCCCGTTCCGGTGCCGTCGTCGACGAGGCACATGGCGTAGCCCTGGTCGATGAGTTCGAAGGACCCGTCCTTGAGCGTGGTGTAGTGGTCGCGCGAAAAGATGAAGAAGTCGTACTTTGTGGGCAGGCCGAAGAGCGTGGCCGAGCCGGCGGGGTTGCTGCCGATGGAGGCCACGTCGCGATCGGCTTTTTTGCTGAGGAAGACCGAGCCGGTGACGCCGTTCTGCAGATGCAGATTGGCGGAGACGACGGAGCTGTAGGTATCCATCAGGCCGAGCGCGGTGGGACGGACCGGATTCTGCACGCTCAGAACGAGCGAACGGGTGCGGATGGTGAAGGCGGGGTCGACGATGGACGGGGGGACATTGGGAATGAAATTGGGCAGGCCGGGGCTGGTGAAGGAGTCGTAAACCAGGCTCCAGTACTGGCGCGGCAGGCTGACGTCGGGGTTGTAGAAGGCGGCATCCTGGCCCATGGCGCCGGCAATCTGTTCCAGCAGCGGGATCTGGGAGGGGAGCACGTCGTTGACATCGAAGTGGTCGGGACTTGAGAAGGTGTAGCCCGCGGCACTCAGGTAGCCGTTGAGAAAGACGATGCCCTTGGTGGACTGGGTGGAGTCGTAAGGCGACAGCGTGCCGAGGTCGTTGTTGTCATAGTCAAACAACATGCCGATGAGCATGTTGGTGGTGGAGGAGACGGCGGAGATGAAGCTGGTGCCGACCTGGTCGCTGGAGAGCGCGGACTCTTCGATTTTGTAGGTCGTGCCGGAAAGCGACTGGATGCTGTTGACCGACATGCCGAGGTAGTTGGCGTTGACAGGCGTGATCACGGGCCGGTTGTGCAACGAATAGACGATGTTGGGCGCGTCCATGGTGGGGCCGACGGGGAGAATCTGCTGAGCGTTGATATTGGTGGGCGGCAGACGCTGTGGCAGCGTATTTGCCGTGCGCCAGCAGATGCCTTCCTGTATCTGACCGTTGGTCAAAGCGAGTATCTGTTGCTTGGGTTGGAGGGGATACTTATGGGCAAGATCGTTGGGCGTGAACAGGACGGCGAGCGGGTCGTAGACAAAGTGCAGCTTTTGCAGGCTGAGCACTGGCTTGCCCTCGACGTCGAGGTTGTAGCCGCTGGGATAGTTGACGCCATTGACCGTATCGCCGGGCTGGGCAACGATCTCGGAGTAGATGAAGGTCCACAGCTGCTGTCCGAGGAAGTTGGACAGGTCGGCGACGAAGTTCTGGGTCGAGTCGATCTCCGGGATGGGAATGAAGATGGTGGGGGCGTAGAAGGTCTCGTTGGTGATGCTGGCGAAATCGAGGGTGTCGATGCTATCGACCATGGTTGTGGGCGTGTAGTTGGAGCCGAAGTATTGCAGTCCGCTGCGTTTGTAGCGGGCGCCCTGCGCGAGATTCAGGTTGCCGCTGGAAGAAGGGACGAAGGTGTCGATGAGCAGGCCGGTGTTGACCCCGGTTTTGCCGACTTTCTCGAGTGGGGTGGCGTTGGAGACGACGCGGATCAGGTAGACGAGATTGTTGTAGGGGATGACCTTGAACTGCTGGCCGATGGGGTCGAATTCCGAGTCGCGGTTCATGAAATAGCCGGTATCCGCGACGCCTCCGTCCAGATCGGTAACCGAGGTCTGGGTGGCGCTTGCCTGCCCGACCACATAGATGTCGGTTGGGAACTGCAACTGCTGCACGGTGCTGGTCTGCAAGTCGGCTGTGCCGGCGGTGGCATCGATGGAGAAGTTGAAGAACTGCGGGTAGCCGTCCGAGGTGGATAGGCCGACGACATAGGGCACGTTGCCGATGGAGAGTGTCTCTACGGCATCGTATTCGCGGTCCGAGAAGGTCTTCGTCAGCTTGTAGAGGTAGGCTGGCTGGCGCTTGTCGACTGTGAAAGGAGCGTCGAGCCGGAAGGGCACAAGGTCTCCGCCACCGAAGGCAAGATAGACGTTGGTGCCTGCGGGCTGGGTGGCCTGCATGAGCATGCAGTCCGCGCTCCAGTTTTTGCGCCGGCACACGAAGAACGGCAGCGGCGCAGGAGGTTCCATGAACGAAACAAGGGACAGATCGGCACCGGAGATTTTGGACATTTCCCCGGCAGACTTCTCCAAGCGCTGAAACTCCATGCCGCTGGAGCTGCCCGCATTGATTCCCTCGAACATCTGGAAGAGGCTGCCGGGGTTGAAGACCGCAGTCTGCTGCGTGGCGTACGGCAGGTTGGTATAGACGTAGGACTCCGAAGCGCTGACCTGGGCCTGCGCGGACTGAGGGTCATAGAGGCTGAAGTTCAGGCTGTCGAAGTTGTTGGCGCTGTCGTAGATGGAATAGAGATAACCGAGGTCGATCTGGTTGGTCTTGCTGAGGACGTTCTGGTAGTCGCTGCTCAGGTGGGCGAAGTGGCCGTACTGGTCGTGCACCATGGAAGGCACGATGATGCTCATGTTGTAGCAGGTGAGCGTATTGAGGAAGACGACGCGAACGTAGAACGGATCGTAGTTCGCATTTTCGGTGGTGTAGGGAATCTGGTCGGGAATATCGAGGTCGGCGTCGACCAATTCGATCAGGTAGGCCTCGCCCGTGGCCGAATTATAGACCGAGAAGCCGTAAATGGACTGGTAGCGGCGCGCAGCGGCTTCTTTCCGCAATCCGGCAGCGCTCCGGGACTGAATGACTTCAACCTGCGGAGTCGCGATCTTGGTGGCGCCCTGAGCGGCCTTGCTCTCCTGCTGCTGCTGGCTGGCCTGACTCTGTATGGCGTCAATGCCACTGGCAGTCGTTCCGATGACATTGGGCGCCAGGTTGGTGACGATCTTTCCCTGGACGACGGTCGCGGGAGTCGTTGTTGAAGTGGATGTGCCGGCGGGCGCGGACGCATCTGCCGCGGCTGAAACGCCGGCCGTGTAGGGGTTGTTCAGTTGCAGCGCGGCGGGAACCGTGATCTTCTCCGCGTCCAGCGGACTGGGAGCCAGCAGGGTCTTTACCGGGAAGGTGGTGCTCAACAGGTCGAGAATCGTGTTGGCGATGTAGGTGAGTTGTCCCTGATCGACGGCTTGCGTTGCCGTGTCGAGAGGGAACTCGAAGATGGGCCGCAGCGTCATGATGTTGCTGTCGGTGTCGAGATACATCTGCATCGGCTCCTGTGCCTGGGCGGTCTGGAGGCCGATGCGGGCCGTATCGGCCTGGGCGCGGGCGATGCGGTCGGTCTGCGTGGCGCCCACGTAGCCGACGTCGAGGTAGGGATTGTGGCGGTTGGCGAACTGCCAGTATTGTGACTGCGGCCAGAAGACGGGCGGGTACGGCCGCGAGTTGGGATCGACAGTGAGCCCTTCGATATTGATGATGCTGAGCATATAGCGCGTGCCGCCGATTACGACGCTGTCATCCTCAGGCACGAAGACGTAGCGGAGCACGGGCCCCATCTGCGCCTGGCGTATAAGGCCCATCAGCAGCTTGCAGGGGGCGAAGGCCTTCGATGTGGCGTCGTCAGGCGAAGAGTTGATGACGGCGCTGGAGAGGAAGACGTTGCTTGAACTGAGCGAGCCGAGAGCGCCGCTGTCGACGTTGATGTTCGAGTAAACAAAGAGAGAGGTGTCGGTTATCTGGAGCTGATAATCGGGGATGCCGCTGGCCTGGGCATCCAGCGTGACGGCGCCGTTGAAGCTTGCGTCGGTAAGCTGCGAAGGGACGACAGTGAGGAATACGGGGACCGACCACACCGTCATCTGCGCCGCTCCACCCAGGAAACTGCCGAAATACACTTCGCCCTGCTGGGGGTTGGGGTTGTTTCCGGCGGTGGGGTTGGGCACGGCAATGTTGGCGTGGAGCACGGTCTGGGTGGCATCGACGATGTCGTACTGGCTGCTGCCGTCTCCGACGCTGAGGCGAACGCTGTAGGTGACTCCTTGTTCTACGCCATAGGCGCCGACGGCGGGCGCAGGCAGCGTGAGCGACAACTTGGGATACAGACGGATGGAGGCAGTCGCGGGGGCGTAGATCACAGAGCCGACGAAGGTAATGGCCGGGTTGGCCGTGCTCCCGGTCACCACGGAGGTGGCGGTGGAGCCGTCGTAGCCTCGTACGGTCAGCGCCTGGCCGGTAAGCGAGAGCACGTAGGTGACTCCGGCGGTAAAGGTGACTCCAGCTGTTGCCGTAGCGAGGTCGTATGGGCCGATCGAGGAGAGGGGAGTAGCGGAGGCCATCAGGTTGACGATGGCGCCCGCGGGCGACGCCTCAAACGCGGCGCCGGAGCCCAGCGCCTGCTGCTCAAAGCGCGTGCCGATCTCGATGCCGGTAATGCCGGTGCCGCTCAGCGCTTCCTGCGGGATGGACGCGATCAGTCCGATCTGAACGGTGACGAGGCTTTGTGGCACGGGCGCTGGGTTGTTGGCTGCGCCGCCAATGGATATGGTCGCGGTCGGATTCGCGGAGACGACAGAGATCGGGTTCGTCCTGACGGCTTGGGTTGAGAGGTTTGCCGCAGTGGTTCGGGTCATCTCCGTTGCAGCCGCCGGTTGAGGAGCGCTGGCGGCGGCGCCAGCGGCCCGCGCAAGGCTCTCCGCTTCGGTTGCGTTGGTACGCTGAAGGCCGGTGACGAAAGACGCAATGGCCGGGGGCGTGGTGGTGACTGTTGCCAGGACAGGGACGGCCAGATGGTCGACGATTCCGGCCGCGGGCGTGGAACTCATATCGAAGTCGAGCGCGGCCGTGGTGACACTCAGCCCAACACCGCTGTCTGCACCCTTTGCGGCAATGGCGCTGTCGAGGATGGAAACAAGACGGTCAGGCGAAAGCAGGTATGCGGCCTGGCTGAGACTGCGGACCACGTTCTGTAGCGAGCCGCCGTTGAGGAAAGGCGCGGTGGGATCGTAGATGAGGTTGGGAGCGTTGAGGACGGCGGCGGCGGCGGTGAAGCTTGCATTGCTCGCGCCGAAGTCGTAAATCGGCAGGCCGAGGCAGGTGTTCCAGGCGTTCTCGCGATAGAAGCCGACGATCCGCTGGCCAGAGAAAATGGCTGCCGGGGAAGAGCCCGAATAGGTAAACGAGAGGACACCTGCGTCCATCTTTGGCTGGAGTGTTTCCGTGCAGACCACGGTCGCGGTATCGAACTTGTAGGTGGTCACCGTGCTGCCGCCGTAGACGGTGGCGGAGAGCGTGGACTCGAGGTTCAACGCGGTAGCTGCCGCGTCGTTGTATCCGGGGCCGCCGGGAAAGACGACAGTCTGGCCGCACTCGACGTTGTTGCCGGAGGCCGTTGCCGTAGACGTGCGAAAGCTGTTGACGTAGAAATTGCCCGGCGAGACCTGATCGCGCGTGTAATAGGCGGGCAGAAAGAACGTCTTGGCTCCGGGCGCATTGTTCTGGGTCACGTCGTAGACCAGTGCATCGACCACCGGCACAATCGCCGGGCTGTCGTCATAGATCTGCACGTTATGCGTATTCAGGAAGTTGTCGAGCGGGACGACCTGCGAGACCGCTGAGCCAAGCACGATTCCGCGCAGGCCCGTGGCGGGATCGTAGCCGGTAGAGAGGGCGACCTCGGCGCCCGCCAGAGGCGAAGAAGCAGGCTCGAGATCGAGTCCGAGCTGGCCCGGGATGTAGCAGTACTTCACCGCGGGGAAGACGCTGCTTTGCGAAAGCGCCGTAAACAGGTCGGTGATACCGGCGTCCGTGTTCGGATAGAGCACGCCTTCGGCGGGCAGCGGCGCCAGCGAACTGGCATCGGGCGCAAGCGAAAGCCGGAACATCGTTTCGCGGACCATGGAGATGACGAACAGGCGCGTCGACCCGAGTTGGCGGTAGGGGTCGACGTCCGATCCCACGAGATTCAGGCCGAAACGTTGCGAAGCATTGCCGGCGTCCTTGTAGGACTTTCCCAGCCAGTTGAGCGCGCTGTAAAACCACGCGGGCGCCCACGTCTCCTGAAAGGAGATGGGCTTCCGGACGGGCCGGGCGATGGTTTTGGCAGGAGCGCGCAGCGCAACGTCCTTTGAGGCAGGAAGAACGATTTCACTAACGTTCGGGGGAGGGGTCTTTGCCATGGAAGTCTCCATTTACGCGGTCTGTTCAGAGGCTCTGGTCAGGAGGCGGGCGGTGCGGCGAAGGAGAATCTCCTTCCGGGTCGCGGGCCGGGCTAGGGGCTGCCGTCCATTCCTCAAAGTGCGAGGCAGAACTGTATTCATCAAGAAGGGGAAAAAGGCCTGAAAGTCCGTGCATCCAGCACGATCGGTATCGGGGAAACGGCTTGACCGGGGAATTCAATTTCCCTTTCCCAGAGCCGCCAGTATAGCGCCGGTTGGCACGGCTACAAGCTTTTTTTGCCCGTTTCAGAACTAAAGTACCGGACGCGCCCGGCAGAGCCTTTACCTACCCCCAAAGGCCGTGATTGTGCGCGGCGGCGCAAAAACAGACCACGAATCGGCGCGTGAACGCGAGTTTTCGGCAGAATAAAAGTAGACTACCGCGCCAGGCAGCAGTTTCACGGATAAGCAGGTGCTCTTGGGGGTGCCGAAGCCGGTTCGGCGCCTATTGAGTGCAGAGCGAATTGATACAGTGGACCCATCACAGAATTGTGCACTCATATCTCGCCTGCACCCGGTGCAAATGACGTTCACCCGGCCGCGTGAAGATGACTGGGGTCACGATCATAACGTGAAGCAGAAAGCTACAGCGGTTCTGGCCCTGGAAGAGGGTATGGGCCGGGTGGCGCATCTGCTAAAGTTAGGAGTGGTCCCCTCGCCTCAAACCCTTTCAAAACAAGGGTCAAACCCATGGGGGCACCCGGACTGACCCCATGCCTCACGACCTGCCAAAATCCTACGACCCGACCGCGATTGAAGATCACTGGGCCGAATACTGGGTGAGCGAAAAGCTCTTTGCCCAGTCTGCCCCAAGCACGACTGTCCCAGACCAAAGCCCGGGCGGCGAGGCCTTTACGATCTTGCTGCCTCCGCCCAATGTGACCGGCAACCTGCACATGGGACACATGTTCGAACATGCCGAGAGCGACATTCTGATTCGCTGGCGGCGGATGCGCGGCGACCGGGTGCTGTGGGTTCCGGGCACCGACCACGCGGGAATTGCCACCCAGATGCTGGTGGAACGGGCGATTGTGGCCGAGGGCAAGACCCGCGAGGGGATGGGCCGCGAGGGCTTTGTGGAGCGGGTTTGGGAGTGGCGGCGCCACTACGGCGGGGCCATTCTGGGGCAGATGAGGCGGCTGGGCGCGTCGGTGGACTGGCAGCGCGAATACTTCACCATGGACGAGCACCTTTCGGCAGCAGTGCGCGAGGCCTTTGTGCGGCTGCACGAGCAGGGGCTGATCTATCGCGGGGCGTACATCGTGAACTGGTGCCCGCGCTGCCAGACGGCGATCAGCGACCTGGAAGTGGTGTATGACGAGCACAAGGGGCACCTGTGGGAGATTCGGTACTCCGTACTGGATGGTCTTGGACGGGATTCGGGAGAATCGATCACTGTAGCCACGACGCGCCCCGAAACCATGCTCGGGGATGTCGCCGTGGCGATTCATCCCGAGGATGAGCGCTACCTGCATCTGCACGGCAAGAAGCTGCGGTTGCCGCTGATGGACCGGGAGATTCCCATTGTTCTGGACGAGTGGGTGAGCCGCGAGTTCGGCACCGGCGCGGTGAAGGTGACCCCGGCCCACGATCCGAACGACTTTGCGCTGGGCGAGCGGCATCATTTGCCGTCGATCAACGTGATGGACGCGACCGGGCACATCAACGCGGAGGGCGGGGCCTATGCGGGGCTGGACCGCTATCAGGCTCGCAAGAAAATTGTTGCCGATCTGGAAGAGCAAGGGCTGTTGGCCGGCATCAAGGACCACACGAACAACATGGGCCACTGCGACCGCTGCAAGACGGTGGTTGAGCCGCGGCTTTCAACGCAATGGTTTGTGAAGATTCAGCCGCTGGCCGACAAGGCGATTGCGGCGGTGAAGCCGGACGCGGCGGGCAACAAGGCGATCCGGATTGTGCCCGAGCAGTATGAGAAGGTTTACCTCGAATGGATGGGGAACATTCACGACTGGTGCATCTCGCGGCAGTTGTGGTGGGGCCATCGGATTCCGGCATGGCACTGCGCCGCGTGCCACAAGATCACGGTGCCGCGATTTAATCCGACGGTCTGCGCGCATTGCGGGTCGGACAAGATCACGCAGGAGACCGACGTTCTGGACACGTGGTTTTCTTCGGGGCTGCTGCCGGTTTCAGTTTTTGGGTGGCCGCATATCACGGCGGAAAACCGGGCGGATTTTGATGCGTTTTATCCGACGAGCCTGTTGGTGACCGGCTTCGACATTCTGTTCTTCTGGGTGGCCCGCATGATCATGCTGGGCTGCTGGTTTGCGGGGGATGTGCCGATGCCGGATGGGCGCTCCCGCGCTCTCAGCGACTCGGTACCTTTTCGAAAGGTCTACATTCATGCGCTGGTGCGAGATGCGAACCGGGAAAAGATGTCGAAGACGAAGGGCAACGTGGTGGACCCGATTGAGATCGTGAAGCAGTTCGGGACCGATGCGGTGCGGTTTACGCTGGCCAGCATGGCTTCGCCGGGGACGGACATTGCGTTCAATGTGGCGCGGACCGAGGGGTATCGCGCGTTTGCGAACAAGATCTGGAATGCGGCGCGGTTTCTGTTTATGAATGTGGACCGGGCGGCGGAGGTGGGGATTACGGTAGATCCGTCGGCGCTGGGCGGCATGCCGACGGTGGGCAAAGACGCGCCGCTGGAAGCGCGCTGGATTGTGGCCGAGCTGCATGCGACGGCGGGGAAGGTGAACCAGTCGCTGGAGAACTACCGGTACGACGATGCGGCCAACACGATCTACCAGTTTTTCTGGGGCAGCTTCTGCGACTGGTATCTGGAGATTGTGAAGCTGCGGCTGGATTTTGCGGAGACGGCGGATACGGCGCAGACCCAGGCGGCGTTGACGACGCTGGTGCAGGTGTTTGAGGCGGCGCTGCGACTGCTTTCGCCGTTCATGCCGTTCATCACGGAGGAGATCTGGCACGCGCTGTATGATGGCAAGCCGCCGGCGAAGTCGATTGCGCTGACGCGGTATCCGCAGGCCGCGGAGACGGCGGTGGATGCGGCGGCTTTGGAAGAGATGAGCCTGGTGCAGGGCCTGATTGTGGAAGTGCGCGGACTGCGCAAGGAGATCGGCGTGGAAGAGAAGGCCTCGACGCCGATTGAGGTGCGGATGGATGCCGCGGCGCAGGCGGTTGTTGACCGGGATCGCGTGATGGTAGAGCGACTGGCCAAGGTGAGCGAGCTGCGCTTTGTAAACGGGATTGCGGACGGGCTTTCAAGGCACTCCACGCCCAGCTTTGACGTGGCCGTGCTCTATGAGCGGACGGTGGACGTGGCGGCGGAGCGGGAGCGTTTGACAAAGGACATTGCGAAGTATGAGAAAGGTCTAGCCGCAGCCGAGCGGCAGTTGGGGAATGAGGGCTTTCTGGCCAAGGCTCCGGCGAGCGTGGTGGAAGGGTTGAAGAAGCAGGAAGCGGAGACGCGGCTGCTGCTGGAGAAGGCGCAGGCGGCGCTGGCCGCGTTGCCACAAAAATAGTTTCTAGCCGCGTGACCGCGTAGATTTGTGGTTTCCCCGGTCCTCCGACGCGGCAGACGGGACCGGGGGCACCCAAGTTCATGGGAGGAGTTACAAAATCACGTGGTCGCGGTACTAGCCGCTAGCTACCAGCTTCCAGCTAGTCATTATCAAGGTAAAACGGCGGGGCCGGCGGGATGTGGGAAAGAACTAAAAACAAACGCAGATCCTTCGACTTTGCTGCGCTTCGCTCAGGATGACAGCCTCAATGGAATAGCTCAGGATGAGGGCGTTTTTGTAAGAGACTAAGGAACGGAAATATGGATTGGAAGAGCAGCAGAATCGACGCATTGCTGGAGCAGGCCCTGGTGGAAGACAAGGCCATCGCGGATACAACGACCAACCTGACCATCGATCCGGAGCTGCGCGCGGCGGCGTCGATTGTGGCGCGGCAGGAGATGGTGGTTGCCGGGCTGGGCGCGGTGCCGCGGATGCTGGAGATTTTTGCGCGGCTTGATCCGCGGCCGCAGGCGCATGCTCGCTTTGAGGTGATCAGCAATCCCGAGATCTTTGACGGCGTGCGCGTGCACGACGGGCAGGTGATGGCCGTCGTCCGCCACAACGCATGGACGCTGTTGAGCTGCGAGCGCGTGATCCTGAACCTGTTGCAGCATTTAAGCGGCATCGCCACGCTGACCCGCCAGTTTGTGGACGCCATTGAGGGCACCCACGCCCACGTTCTCGATACCCGCAAGACCGTGCCGGGGCTGCGCGCTCTCGAGAAATACGCGGTCCTCTGCGGCGGAGGCACGAATCACCGCATCGATCTGGCCTCGGGGATTTTGATCAAGAACAACCACATTTCACTGGGCGGCGGGCTGCCCAAGGCGCTGACGCGGGCGCTGCAACTGCGCAAGTTTGGCCAGCGCGTGCAGGTGGAAGTGCGCAGCCGGCAGGAGCTGGAAGAGGCGCTGGAGTTTGGCGCGGAGGCGATTCTGCTGGATAACATGACGGCGGACGAGGTGCGGCACGCGGTGGGGCGGATCAAGCAGTTTACGGCGGCGCTGCCCAAGAGCGACGGGCCGGCGCGCTGGATTCCGACCGAGGCCTCGGGCGGCATAGTGCTCAAAAACATCCGCTCCTATGCGGAGACGGGCGTGGACTTTATCAGCGTGGGCGCGCTGACGCACTCCGCCAAGGCTGCCGATATTTCGATGCGGATTCAAGCGGAGCCGGCTTAAGCCATGTTCGATCTGGACGGGCTCGAGGCCGCGCTCAAGGGCACCGTCTTTGCCGGCAAGCTTCATTTCACTCCAGTTACCGACTCGACCAACAGCGATGCGCTCGCGGGCGCACAGGCCGGCGCGCCGCATGGAAGCGTCTACTTTGCCGATGGGCAGCGGGCGGGGCGCGGGCGCGGCGGGCACAGTTGGCTCTCGGCGGCAGGCGAGGGGTTGTATGTGAGCGTGGTGCTGCGGCTCAATGCGCCGGCGGCGCGGCTGCCGCTTTTGCCGCTGGCCGCCGGGTTGGCCGCGGCCAGCGCGGTGCGCGCGGTAAGCGGGCTGGACGCAGATTTGCGCTGGCCGAACGATTTGCTGATCGGCGAACGCAAGACAGGCGGGATTCTGGTGGAGTCGCGCACGGAAAGGGGCCTGGTTGCGTATGCCGTAGCGGGCATCGGGATCAACGTGCATCAGCGGGAGTTTGAGCCGGGGCTGGCCACTCCGGCTACGTCGCTGGACTTGGAAGCTGGCCGCCGCATCGGCCGCGAGCCGCTGCTTGTTTCCCTGCTAGAATCGCTGCAAGGTGAGGCCATGGCGCTGGCTGAGTCCGCGGCGAGCGCCACGATTCCGTGCCGCGTGGAGCAGGCTTCAAGCTGGGTACGCGGACGGCGGGTTGAGGTGCATGGTCCGCAGGCCTGCACGGGAACGACCGACGGGCTGGACGAGAATGGATTTCTGCGGGTGCTCACTGCCGGTGTGCTGGTGACGGTGCAGACGGGTGGAATTCGCGCCATAGGAGACGGCCAGGATGGGGCACCCAGCTTTTGCGGAGATCGAAAGAAAAATGCTGCTTGCGATTGATGTGGGGAATACGAATACGGTGCTGGGGCTTTATCGCCTCGAAGGCAAGAAGCCTGAACTTGGTGCGCATTGGCGTGTGACGACGCACCGCACGCAGACGGCGGACGAGTACGGCGTGCTGTTTGTGAATCTGTTTGAGATGAACGGGATGGCGACCAACCAGGTCCACCACATCATCATCTCCTCGGTCGTGCCGCCGGTCGACTCCACTTTGCGCCAGGTCTGCCAGGACTACTTTCACCTTGAACCGCTGTTTGTGGAGCCGGGGATCAAGACGGGAATGCCGGTGCTGGTGGACAATCCTTCAGAACTGGGCGCGGACCGGCTGGTGAACGCGATTGCCGCGTTTGAGCGCTACGGGGGGCCGTGTGTGGTGGTGGACTTTGGCACGGCGACGACGTTTGACGTGATCTCGGCGAAGGGCGAGTACCTGGGCGGGGCGATTGCGCCGGGGCTGGGCATCAGCGCAGACGCGCTATTTACGCGGGCGGCGCGGTTGGGGCGCGTGGACATCAAGCGGCCGGCCAAGGTGATCGGCACCAACACCGTAACGCACATCCAGAGCGGACTTTACTACGGCTACATCGGGCTGGTGGACGGGATTTTGGAACGCATCGTCGCGGAGCTGGGCGTGAAGCCGCGGGTGATTGCGACCGGAGGACTGGCGCGGCAGATCTCAGAGGACTCGCGCTACATTGCCGAGATTGACGACATGCTGACGCTGGAAGGGTTGCGGATTCTGTTTGAGCGCAACCGCACGGCCAAGCCGCGCGGCAAAGTGCACTAGGGCGCGGGCGTGCTGAATTATTACAACTATTACACGGAGATCGAAGAACGCTTTCAGCAGCGGCGCGGGGCGCTGCTGCTGCTGTCGACGCTGGACTGGGCGCTGATTGAGACGTGGCGCGAGGCGGGGATTCCGCTGGACGCGGTGCTGCGCGGGATTGATGCGGCGTTTGATAAATATGAAGCGCGGCAGAAGCGGGGCCGCATGCGCAAGGTGAATGGCCTGGCGTGGTGCGCGCAGGCGGTGATGGAAGCGGCGGACGCACTGCGCGAGGCGGGGGCAGGGACGGCGGCTCCAGCGAGCGCTGAGTCGGGTTTTGAGGGAGAGCGCGTGGCCGCGCATCTTGAAGCAGCAGCGGGGTCGCTGGATGCGGCGACGGTGGCTCCGGAGGCTTGCGCGGCGACGGCGGCGAGGTTGCGAGAACTGGCGGGCGAGGTGCGCGGGGGCGGTCAGGACGGAAAACCGGCCTTCGATATGGAAGCGCTGGAGCGCACCCTGACGGTGCTGGAAGAAAAGCTGTTTGCAGCGCTGACGGCGGCGGCTCCTGAGGATTTGCTGGTGGGGTTGAAGGAACACGCGGCGCGCGAATTGGCGCCGTATCGCAGCCGCATGGCGGCGGTGCAACTGCGGCAGGTGGAGCGGCAGTTTGCACAGAAGCAGTTGCTGGTGCACTATAGCCTGCCGCGGCTGAGTTTGTTTTACATGAGCCAGCAATGAAGCCCGACGCAAACCAACCCGCAGCGGCGCAACTGGTGGAGATTGGCAAGCCGGTGTATGGCGGCGCGTTTCTGGCGCGGCTTGAGGGCAAGGCGGTTTTTGTGCCGCTGGCCCTGCCGGGCGAGCAGGCGCGGGTGCGCTTGACGCAGAGCAAGCCTGGCTACGCGAAGGCGGAGTTGGAAGAGATTGTGGCGGCAGCGCCGGAGCGGGTTACGCCTGGGTGCGAATATTTTGGCGCATGCGGCGGCTGCGACTATCAGCACACGGGGTACGAAAATCAACTGGCGCTGAAGCAGGCGATTCTGCGCGAGACGCTGGAACGGGGCGGCGTGACGGTGCCTGAGGAGCTGCGCGTGCTGGCGGCGGAGCCGTGGGGCTATCGCAATCGCATTCGGCTGGCCTTCGATGCGGCGGGCAATCCCGGCTATAGGGGCAGGCGATCGCACTCTGTGATTGCAGTGACCGAGTGCTCGATTGCCGCGCCGTCGCTGGTGAACGCTTCTCGTGCGGCTGCGGAGTTGCTGCGGCAGTTTTGCCCGGCGCTCAAGCCGAGCGAGATTGCGCTCTTTTGCGACGCGGCTGAAACAGCGCTGCTGGTGAGCGTGATGAGCGCGAACGCGACGGCGAAGGGATTTCAGGAGTTTGCGGCAGGTTTGCACGAGCGGGTTCCGACATTGAAGGGCGCGGAGCTTAAGTTGGAGGGCCACCCGGGAAGAAAGGGGCTGGTGCAGCCGCCGCGCACGATCGCAGAGTGGGGCACGGGTTCGATGAGGTATGGCGCCGCGGGGTTCGATTATCGCGTGGATCAGGGCGCGTTCTTCCAGGTGAACCGCTGGCTGGCAGATGCGCTGGTGGACGAAGTGACGGCGGAGCAGCATGGAGCGCTGGCCTGGGATCTGTTTGCCGGGGTGGGGTTGTTTGCTCGGCGGCTGACCGCGCAGTTTGGGCGCGTGGTGGCTGTTGAGTCGGCTCCGTCGGCTACGCGGGCGTTGGCAGAGAACCTGAGGGGAACGTGTGGTGCGCCGGTGCGGGCGGCGACGCTGGATTTTCTGCGCGGGGGACGCATGGGAGCACGGGGCGACTCGGCTGCGCCTGATTTTGTGGTTGTCGATCCGCCGCGCACGGGGCTGGGCGCGGAGACCTGCGCTCTGCTGGCTGGGGCGAGCGCGGCGGCGCTGGCGTATGTTTCCTGCGACCCGGCGACGCTGGCGCGCGACTTGAAGTCGCTGGTTGGCGCGGGCTATCGCATCCAATCCGTCACGCTGGCCGACTTGTTTCCGCAGACGTTTCATCTGGAGACGGTGGTGCATTTGCGGCGCGACTGAGCGAGATGTGAGCGCCCTCGCTACCATCGGTGCGGGAAATGCATTAGGCTGGTCGGACAGAACAACCTCACCGTTTTCAAGCGCGATGCAAGTTGACTCCCCCAGCAACGGGCAGGCTCTCGACCGCGGCGGCGGCGCGGGCCTGAGCGCCGTGCCGCTGTTTCATGCGGCGTGGTTGTTTGCCGTGGGGATTGCGGCGACGGAGTGGGTGGGTCTGCGGCCGAGCTGGGTGCTGGTTGCGTTGGTACTGGTGGCCGCATTGTGTGGCGTTGCGGCGCTCAGCGCGCAGCGCATCGCGTGGCTGCCGCTGGCGGTGTTGTGGCTGCTGCTGGGGGCGTGGTGCGCACTCATGGAGCCGCATCCCGCTCCCGCGCCGGCACTGGCGGCGCTCTCTGACGGACTGCTGCGCACGGTGGAGGGCACGGTGGTGGATGCCGGCCCGGTGCGTGGCGAGATGGAGCAGAGCCCGGACGAGTCCGGCGAGCCTGCCGCGCCGGAACAGCCCACGCAACGAATTGATCTGCGCGTAGCAAGTGTTGAAGTGGTCACAGATGCGGACGATGCGCAGGAGCCGGTGGAAGGCAAAGTGCGGATCAGTGTTCGCTGGCCGCATGAGACAGCTGTTCCGCAGCGGTTTGGTTGCGGTGAGCGGGTGCGGGCGGTGGTGAAGCTGATGCCGCCGGAAGACTATCACGATCCGGGTGTCTGGAGTCGCGAGGAGTTTCTGGTTGACCAGGGGATCACTTCAGCTGCCACGGTGAAGATCGGCAACGTGGAGCGGCTTGGCGCGGCGCCGGGACCTTTTCTGACCTGTTGGGTGAGCGGGTTGCAGCATGCATCGAGCGCGCGGCTGCTGGGGTTGCCCGCGGCGATGCGACGGCTGCCCGTGGCGATGCGGCTGAGCGAGGACGACGCCATCATGTTGGCCGCGATGGTGACCGGCGACAGGACTTACCTGACGCATTCGCTGCGCGTGGGCTTCGAGCGCACCGGCTCGTTCCACATGCTGGTGGTGTCAGGGTTTCATCTGGCGATTGTGGCTGCATGCATTCTTTGGCTGGCGCGGCGACTGCGGCTGCCACGTGTTCCGGCCACGCTGGTGACGATTGTTGCGTCGTTTGGGTATGCGCTGTTTACAGGCTTTGCGACGCCGGTGCAGCGGTCGCTGTGGATGGTGACGCTTTACCTGATTGGGCGGCTGGTGTATCGCGAGCGGAATGCGATGAACACGATTGGCTTTGCGGCGCTTTGCCTGCTGGCGGCAAGCCCGCGAAGTTTGTTCGAGTCAAGCCTGCAGATGACGCTGCTGGCGGTGGTGGCCATCGGCGGAATTGCGGCGCCGCTGCTTCAGGGGACGATTCATCCGTATGTGCAGGCGACGCGCGGGCTGCGCCAGGTTGCGCTGGATGTGAAGCTGGAGCCGCGGCTGGCGCAGTTTCGCGTGATGCTGCGGATGGTGGCCGGCGCTCTGTATCGGGCGATCCCATTCTCCAGTCACGGGTCCGGTGGCGTTCAACTGGTTGACGCCGAGCGCGGAGAGCACCCGCAACTAGCGTTGTTCCGCGAAACGGTGAGTCTTGCCAGAGCCGCATTGCGGGCGGTTTTTTACGTGGACTTTGCCGAGCCGGTTGCCTGGCGCTTCTTTCCTTTTGGGGTTGGGTTTCTGCTGCGGGTTGTGGAGTTGATGGTTGTGTCCTGCGTGGTGGAGCTGGCCATGGCCCTGCCCATGGCCAGCTACTTCCACCGCATCACGATTTTTGCGCTGCCGGTGAATCTGTTTATTCTGCCGCTGCTGGTGGTGCTGATGCCGGCGGCGCTGCTGACTCTGGTTGCTCTGTTTGTGTGGCCTCATGCGGCGGTGGTTTCGGCGATGCTTGCTGCGGTGTTTCTGCACTTTGGCTTGGGTTTGGTGCGGCTTTTCGGCTCCATGGCGTGGGGGGATTTTCGCATTCCGGCACCGCTGGTTTGGCAGTCGGGCGTGTTTTGCGCGCTGCTTGCGGCGGCGGTGGTGCTTGCCTTTCGGGCGCTTGCGATGGAGTCGCGCTGGCTGCGACGCGGCGCATGGGCGGCATTGCTGCTGGGGGCTTTGCTCGCGGTGGCTCCGCGAGCGGTTGAGCATCCGTCTGACGCGCTGCTGTTTGAGGCGATCGATGTGGGGCAGGGCGACTCGCTGCTGCTGATTACGCCGGAGGGCAAGACGCTGCTGGTGGATGGGGGCGGATTTGGCGGTGGGCTGCGGCAGGCCACGCTGGATTTCGACATCGGCGAAGAGGTGGTGAGCGAGGCGCTGTGGGCGCGCGGCATTCGCAGGCTGGACGTGGTGACGCTGAGCCACGCGCACTCCGACCACATGGGCGGCTTGCCGGCGGTGCTGCGCAACTTTCATCCCGCGGAGCTGTGGGTGGGCAACAATCCGCGCTCGGGTGAGTACAACGCGCTGCTGAACGAAGCGGCTGGGCTCCAGGTAAAAGTGCGCGAACTGCGGGCGGGGGATGCGCTGACTCTGGGCAGCACGCAGATTGCGGTGCTGGCGCCGATGTGCGACTACCGACCCCGCGCGATGCCGGGCAACAACGACTCGCTGGTGCTGCATGTGGCCTATGGCGCGACTTCGGTGCTGCTGGAGGGGGATGCGGAGGCTCCGGTGGAGGACGCGATGCTGGGCGAGCAGGGGCTGGAGAGCACGGTGCTGAAGGTGGGCCACCATGGCAGCTTGACTTCAACGCGGCCGGAGTTTCTGGCGCGTGTGCAGCCTCAGTGGGCGGTGATTTCGTGCGGGCTGCACAACCGCTACGGGCATCCGCGGATGGAGGTGCTGCGAGAGTTGCAAGCCGCGCACGTGCGCACGCTGAGCACGGACATCAATGGCGTAACCTGTCTACGGCTCGACGGCAAAGCTGCGAGTTTCGATGGCCGTTGCGGCCGGGGGCAGATGCCCTGAAGTTCGCGGCAGATGATCGCTTGATTTTCACTGTTCGCTTCAGCGCGGCTTGAATCGATGGGCGAGCATTAGAATCGGAAGGATTGGAGTGGACGTGCGCGGGCCGCACTGTGTGGCGGCACCCAAGTCTTCTCACTGGAGAAACGATGGACTATGTGAATCTTGGCAAGACGGGACTGAAGGTGTCGCGCATCTGCCTGGGCTGCATGACGTATGGCGAACCGGACACGGGTGTACCGAAGCCCGGCCGCCACGCCTGGACGCTGAACGAAGCGGAGAGCCAGCCGTTCTTGCGGCAGGCACTGGATCTGGGCATCAACTTTTTCGACACCGCCAATGTCTACTCCAGCGGCGACAGCGAGGCGGTTCTGGGGCGCTTTCTGAAGGCCAACACGCGGCGCGAGGCGGTGGTGATTGCCACCAAGGTGCAAGGTTTGATGCGGGACGAGCCCAACGGCGCTGGGCTTTCGCGCAAGGCTATCTTTTATGAGCTGGATCAGAGCTTAAGGCGGTTGCAGACCGATTACGTTGACCTTTACCAGATTCATCGCTGGGACTATGAAACGCCGATCGAGGAGACGCTGGAGGCGTTGCACGACCTGGTGAAGGCCGGCAAGGTGCGCTACATCGGGGCGTCGTCGATGTATGCGTGGCAGTTTGCCAAGGCGCTCTACCTGGCCGACCTGCGGGGGTGGACGCGATTTGTTTCCATGCAGAATCACTACAACCTGCTGTATCGCGAAGAAGAGCGGGAGATGATCGGGCTTTGCCGGGCTGAGGGAATCGGCGTTCTGCCCTGGAGCCCGCTGGCGCGCGGCAGGCTGGCGCGGGCGTGGCAGAGCGAGACCACCAAACGGTTTGAGACGGATCGCTTTGGCACGAGCATGTACTCGCGTACCGAGGAGGCTGACCGGAAGGTGGTTGAGCGGCTTGGCGTGATTGCGGAAATGCGCGAAATTCCCCGGGCGCAACTGGCGCTGGCCTGGCTGCTGAGCAAACCGGCGGTGACCTCGCCGATTGTGGGAGCCAGCAGGCCGCATCATCTTCACGACGCGGAGGCTGCGCTCTCAGTACGTTTGACCGCGGAAGACGTGGCGAGTCTTGAGGAGCCTTATACACCGCACCCGGTGCTGGGCTATAGCTAGAAGCGGTATTGCTTGATGGCGGGCTCGGTCAGGGAAGATCCGCGTGAATGTCAAGCGCTTCGGCGATGCCGCGCAAACGCCTGTTTTTGGTCCACAGCAGCGTCGGCGGATTGAGGAAGATGGCGGCGATGAGGTGTGCATCGATGAGGCCGATTCCCTGGCTGTGAAGTGACCGGGCCTCAATCATCGCGCGCACTTCACTGAGTTGAGCGATGCGCGCATGGGGCAGCAGGTCAAGCCAGGCGAGTGTTCTGGCGCGATCGCGCAGGGAGCCAAGCGCCAACTCCGCGGCGATGAAGGGGTGCATCAGAATCTGGCGTTTGGCAAGCTGCCAGCACAGATCGTCGTTGCCTGAGCGGAAATGATCGATCCAGACCGACGTGTCTGCGAGGATCACGCCTGACTCACCCGGCGGCGGGGGATAGGCTGCAACTCCGGCATGGAGGCTCCGAGGGCTGCCAGCCGGAGAGCACTTTCCCGCTCAATCAGAGATTTAAGGGCCTCGCGGACCAGGGCCGTCTTCTCAACCAGGCCGGTGAACTCCTGGGCGATCCGGACCAAGTCGTCGTCGAGGGCGAGCGTTGTTCTCATGGCGACCTCTATGCATCAATCATATCATCATTTGATGTCCTATTTGTATGTCCACTCCGCCCTAGAAGCGCATCCGCAATCCTACCTGGATTTGGCGCTCGCGGTAGAAGTTAGTGGCGTTGATGTTGAGGGGCTGGCCGAACTCGGTGCTGTCGGGCTTCAGGATTGTTCCGTTTGCTCCTGCAAGCGGGCCGGTCATGAAGTTGAGGGTGGGGAGGGTTCCGGTGAGGCTACCGGGCTCGATGTAGTAGCCGACGGTTTCTAGCTCGGTGACGTTCTGGTGGTTGAAGAGGTTGAAGCTCTCGACGATTAACTGAATCTCGCGGGCCTGGGGCAGATTCCAGCGCTTGCCGAGGCGCATGTCGGTCTTCCATGTGGAGGGATAGCGGAAGGTGTTGCGGCCGAAGTTGTAGGAGACGTTGTTGTTGCCCAGGCCGTAGACGCGGTTGTCGCCGCCGGAGCCGTTGATGCCAGGGCCGAGGCCGACGATGGCCGCGCCGTTGGTGGCGGAGAACTCCTCGGGGAGAGAGCCGGCGGTGCGCATGGTGTAGGGCAGGCCGCTGCGGAACTGTCCGATGGCGGAGACCATCCAGTCGTTGGCGAGGCGGCCGGCCCAGTCGCGCAGCTTCCACGGAGCCTCATAAATCACCATGGCTGCGGCTGAGTGGCGCACGTCAAGGTTGCTGGTGCCGTACTCCTTGCTGAAGTCGGCGGGGTCGAGGACATCGCTGCCGGTGAGCTGTGCGCTCTCGTTGGGGTTCCAGTCCATGGCGTGTGCGTAGGTGTAGTGGGCGTGGAGGCTGATGCCGCGGCGGGCATAGCGGGAGACGCGGAGCATGCCGGCCTCGTAAGTGGAATTGGCGCGGGACATGATCTGAATGATCTGTTGATAGTCGGGATTGAGGCGGCCGGCAACGCCGGTGGAGAAGGTGGCGGAGGGCCATGAGGCGTAGAAGGGGACGGTGATCTGCGTGGCCCTGATGGGGCCCTTACCGCTGGCGTCGACCACTCCGTAGGTGATGGTTCCGGGGTTGATGGCGGGGTCGAAGTTGGTGTCAATGGCGATGGGCAGGCGGCGGGCGAGGCTGAGCACGCCGCTGGCGAAGAGGAGAATGTGGCCGGGGAGGGACTCTTCAACGCCGGCGACGGCCTGGTGAATCTGTGGATTGCGGTAGTTGGGCGCGAACTCAATGGCGGCCGGCTTGATGACGCTGGCGGGGTCACCGGCGAGCACGTAAGGGAAGGGCGGGGCGGCGCTGGTTTTGGTCTGGGAGTCGAAGCCGTCGAGGGGGCGCATGAAGAAGTTGAGGTCGCCCTTGAGCGAGCCGGTCTGGGAGAGCGCGGCTTCAACGGTGTCGTTCTCAGTGCGGCCGGCATACATGCCGTAGCCGAGGCGCAGGACGGGCCAATGACTTTCGCCGGTACCCCAGGCGAGCGAGAAGCGGGGATTGAAGCTGTTGCCGAGATTGGGCAGCTTCTCAGTGAGTGGCAGCTCGGGGTTGTCGACGGCTGCGATGGGCGGGGGAAGCTGCTGGCGCTCCCAGCGCAGGCCGGCGGAGACGGCGAGGCGCTTGTTGGGCTGCCACTGGGCGGTGGTGAAGCCGGCCCAGTCGTTGGTGCTGAGATGCCAGTTGGTGGGGCCGAGGGTTTGCGAGTAGTAGGAGTAGCAGGGCAAGGAGCCCAGGCCGCGGAGCTGGCCGGTTGAGTCGCGCCAGACCCTGCCTGTCTGGTCGCAACTGTGCTGGTTGGCGGGATCCTGCTCGCCGGCTATTCCGAACTGGGCGAAGGCGAGGGCGTCGGAGATGAAGTTCTCGATGTGGGCATAGTTGTAGGTACCGGTCTGGTTGCGGAGCAGGCTGGTGGCGTCAGCATTGTGGCTGAAGTCGAAGCCGGATTTGATGAGCAGGTTGCCGCGGACGTAGTCAAGGAGTTCCTGGCCCTGGTAGAGATGCTCGTCAGGGTAGTTGCCTGCGCCGAAGCGGGCGGGATTGCCGATGGTAAAGCCGTAGCGCGAGTCGACCACCATTTGCGGAAGCTGGCCCCAGACGTTGGGGGCGAGGAAGGGCTGCTCGAAGGCGGAGGGGGTCTCAGGGTGGGCGCTGAGGATGGTGCGGCCGGCCGAAGCCTGGGTTACGGCCATGAGGTTGGGGGTGAGGAAGGCCTCCCAGCGGGCCAGCAGCCACTGTTCGCCGGCCTGGGTTGAGCCGAAGCTGTGACTGCCAAATGTCTCAGAGACTCTGGTGAAGCCGCCGCCGGCAGAGCGCCAGTTTGCGCCGGTGCCTTCAAGGGTGAAGCGGTGACGCTCCGTTGCGAGCCAGTCGATGCGGGCAAAGCCGGTGAACTGGGTTGCGGTGCGCGGGGCGGGGCCGAGCAGGCCGGCGAGCGCCTGGAGCTGAGGGGAGTAGGCGGCGAGGCCGGCGGCGACGGGGTTGGCGCTGCTCAAGCCGAGGCGGGCGCTGAGCACCTGCATCTGGTCGTTGCTGGGCTGGAGGAAGAACTCGTCGGGATGCTTGATGGTGGCGAGGCCGGGATCGTTGCGCTGGTAGGCATCGAGGGCGGCAAACCAGAAGAGCTTGTTGCGGCGGATGTGGCTGCCGAGGCCGGCACCCCAGGTGATTTCGTGATCGGGAGGGGTGTAGGGCACCGGGGTAAAGGTGGGAATCGTCAGCTCAGTGGCCGGGGCGGTTTGCCGCACCCACTGGGTGAAAGGGTTGCGCGCGCCCCAGGTGTTCTGGCGGTCAAAGAGAAAGCCCTGGCCGTGGAGCCCGTTGCCGCCGCGCTGGGTTTCAACGTTGACGCGGCCGCCGGCGGCGCGCTCGGCTTCAGCCTGGACGTTGCCTGAGGCATATTGCACTTCGCGAATGGCGGACTCGCTGATGCCGGGGCCGCCGATGGAAGCTCCGCGGGCAAAGCTGCCACCGCGGCTGGCGCGGCCGAAGGCAAGGCTGGTGTTGACGCCGTCGATGGAGAGGCCGGCCGGCTGTCCGGCTGCACGAAGGGAGATCTCGCCATCGCTGGAGGCTGAAGCGGTGGGGGTGTCGAGCAGGAAATCTTGCCAGCGGCGGCCGGTGGCGGGCAAGGCGTGAATCTGGTCGCCAGAGAGAGTGGTGGTTGCGAGCGAGGTTGCGGGGTTGAGTGTAGCTGTGGCTGCGAGAACGGGCTTAGGGATGGGTCGCGGAACGAGGAGGACGGCCTGCGGGGCCTGGGCCGCAGATTGAAGGGAAGCAAGGCCGGGGCTGGTGGAGGAAGAGGTCTCGATATGAGGGGCTGCAGCGGCAGGCGGCGGGGGAGCAGAAGTTGCGGCAAGGGCAGGCGGTGGAGGTGGCGGCTGGGGGCGATCGGCCGCGAGCTGCGGAGCAGGGGCGGGCGTGGCGGGCTGCGGTTGAGCAGGGTGCGGACTTCCGGCCGGGATGGACAGCGACTCGATTGGTTCAGGCGGAACGGTTGAAGTGAGTTGAAGGGGTTCGGTGGGGATGAGGACACAAACCGGCTGCTGGATGGGTCGCGGTGGCAACATCGGAGCCAGCAGCGGCCGGGATGGAAGCGAGGCGGTGAGGACGGACTGTTCTAGCTCAATTTTGCGAAAGACCACTTGAAAGGGCTGCGGCGGGGGGAGCTGAAAGTCGATGGCCGACTGGATGCGGGCCTCGCTTCCGGGATCGACTTCGATGCTTTCTACGCGGCCGCGGCCCAGTTGGGGGTTCTCGGCTTCAAGGGTGTAGTCGCCCGGCTGGAGGGCAGCAAAGCGGAAGGCGCCGTTTTTCTGGGTGGTGGCGCGGGCTTCTTCACCGGTGGCCTGGTTGCGCAACAGGATAGCTGCGCCGCCGACGGGGGTTGAGTGCAGGTCAGTGAGTTTGCCGGCGAGAGCGCCGGTGAGGGGCGATTGGGCGAAAACCGCCGCATGCGCGCACAGAAAGAGCGCGGCCACTGCCAGCGGTCTGGTCCAACCCCACCTTGCCCCTGCCATCGAGACACCTGCTCGGGGCAGAATCTGGGAAAAGCAACCACTGCTTCAAGCCCGGCCAGCTCTGACGGCAGGTCCGGCGAGGCAGCGCGGCGCGACACCGGTCAGGCGGGAAACTCCCGCTTTTTGGCGCTCCGCTTGTCTCAATCCTGAAGCTTCAAGCGATTCTAGACCCGCTCGCGGTAAACTGGAAAGACGGCATTGCGGATTTAGAGCGGCCTGTGCGGCAGCGCCAAGCGGTTTGCCACCCCCGGAATCCGGTTCCCTAACCCTTTTTCACTGGTTGTGTATGTTCATTGATGAAGCAAGAATTCGCGTGAAGGCCGGCGACGGCGGCAACGGCTGCATGGCCTTCCGGCGGGAGAAGTTTGTTCCCCGCGGCGGACCGTCGGGCGGCGATGGCGGGCGCGGCGGCGACGTGGTGATGGTGAGTTCGCAGCGGCATAATACGCTGATTCACTTCCGCTATAACCCGGAACACAAGGCGCAGCGGGGCGAGCACGGCATGGGCTCCAATTGCACCGGGCTCGACGGCAACTCGATCATCCTGCAGGTGCCAGTGGGCACGGCGGTCTATGACCAGGAGACCGGGGAGCTGATTCACGACTTCGAGGAGCCGGACGAGCGGGTGATTGTGGCCAAGGGCGGCCGCGGCGGCCGCGGCAACCAGCACTTTGCCACGCCCACCCACCAGGCTCCCCGCGAGCACGAGCTGGGTCGGCCCGGCGAAGAGCGGCATTATCGGCTGGAGTTGAAGCTGCTGGCCGATGTGGGGCTGGTGGGCTACCCGAATGCGGGCAAGTCGACACTGATTTCGCGCATCTCCGCAGCCAAGCCCAAGATTGCCGACTACCCCTTCACGACATTGGAGCCGAACCTGGGCGTGGTGACGGTGGGCGAGGAGCCGGACCAGGAGTCGTTTGTGGTGGCCGATATGCCGGGGCTGATTGAAGGCGCTCACCTGGGATCGGGGCTGGGTGTGCAGTTTTTGCGGCACATTGAGCGGACGCGGCTGCTGCTGCACCTGGTGGATGTGTCGGACGCGAGCGGCCGGCCTGACCCGGTGGAAGACTTCAAGGTGATCAACAAGGAGCTGGAGAGCTTTACCAGCAGCGGCATCAAGGGCGGTGTGGATCCGTTCGCAGACGAGAGCGATGAGGAGCCCGAGCCAGAGCATCCCCTGGTGGGCAAGACCATGATCGTCTGCGCCACCAAGATTGACTCGGCCAACCCGGAGAAGCTGAAGAAGCTGGCGGCCCATGTGAAGCGGCGCAAGCTGGAGTTTCATGCCATTTCGGCGGTGACGGGCGAGGGGATTGACGAACTGAAGTGGAGTCTGGCGCGGCAGTTGCGGACGGCTGACGATGCGACCGGGGCGCGTTGAGCTAAGAATCGAAGAAAGGACGCGGCAGCGTCACGCCTCGATAGCCTTGAAGCCCAACTGCCGGGCCGCATAGAGGAGTTGGGCGTCGCCGGAGATGAAGGCGCGGCCTTGGGGCCGGTTCAGGCACCAGACCAGGGCGGCGGCCAGTTGCTGGGCGTCGGCGGCCTTGAGGGTGAAGCGGTCAATCAGGCGCTCAGCCAGGTCGCGCAGTTGCTCATTCGGCTCAACTTCCTGCCAGGCCTGGCGCATCCGATCCAGTGCAATCACGGCCTGCGCATGGCCGACGCCTGTCAACCGGCCCGTTCTCACCAGTCGCGCAAAGGCGCTCCGGATCTCGACGGGCGTTGACCACCAAACCGCCAAGCCAAAGCGAGCACTCAGCGCCGCTACCACCGGCGTGGCCTGCTGCTTCACACACAGTGGAACCAGAGCGCTCGAATCCCAAAAGGCGTGTTCCATTTAGCGGTCGCCCTTTGCCCACTCGATGGCTTCTCTCGCGGCCTCATCGGAGACGGCCGGTTGAGGCAGTGCCCAGAATGCCTCCCAGTCCATCTCTCCCTTGGCTTCCTTCAATTGGCCCGTGGCAATCAGGTAGGCCACTTCGGCTTGGCGATCACCCTCCGGCGGCAAGGGCTGGGTGAAGGGCAAGATGCGTGCCACGGGAACATTCCGGTCGCGCACGACGACCTCTTCGCCTTTGCGAACAATCTGGAGGTAGGCGGACAACTGGTTTTTCAGCGTGCCGATGTTGACGGTCCTCATGGGGCGATTTTACAGCAACTTGACTAAGTTGGCTATCTCAGCTAAATCGGCCCAATCGAGGACGCCCTACACCATCGCCCGTTCTCTCACCATCAGATAGCGATTTAAGACCGAGGAAGTCAGCGCTTCGGGGTTGAGGTCGAGCGTGAGCGCGCCCTGCTCGCGGAGCCGCGCCAGCAGGAGTTCGCGCCGGGCCGCCATCTCCTGCGCGGCGGTGGAGAGGAACATCTGCTCCACAGTCTCCGGTCGGGATTGGGCGATGGACTCCACCTCCGGCTGGGCCATGGCGACAAAGAGCAGCACATGGCGGCGCAGCAGTTGCGTTGCGCCGTCAATCGCCTCAGGCCGCATGGCGGATTCGGCCAGATCGGTAACCCACAAGATAAGCGCGCGGCGGGGTTGAAGGTGGCTCAACGTGGCCGTGGCGCGCAGGTGGTCGGCCTCGCTGGCTTCAGCGCGAACCTGGGCGAGGGCCTCGATCAACTGGCGCAGGTGAGCGGTTCCGCGGCCGGGAAGCAGGCGCTGCTGGATCCCCTGGCCGTAAGCCAGCAGGCCGACGCGATCGCCGGAGTAGAGGGCCAGTTGGGCCAGAGCGACGGCGGTGGTGCAGGCGTGGTCGAGCTTGGATCTGCTTGCCGCAGGGGCGGAGTCGTTTGTCGTCTGCGACATGGCGACGCGCGCGCGCATGAGGCGGCCGCAATCGAGCACAATCCAAGCCGCCTGGCTGCGCTCGGTCTGGTACTGGCGGGTGATGGGGCTGCCACGGCGAGCGGTCGCGGTCCAGCAGATGTCGCGCAGGTCGTCGCCCTGGCGGTACTCGCGCAGGCTCTCAAAGTCGCGGCCCAGGCCGCGCTGGCGCGCCTGGCGCAGTTGCAGGTCAAGCTGGCGGCTGCGGGCGAGAAAGATCTGCTGCTCCTCGCTCGGCCGCAGGGCGGGATAGATGCGCACGGTCTGGGTGAGCGGGGCGCGGGCCCAGCGCTCGGCGAGGCCCAGGGGCGAGCGGTAGCGCACGTAAAGCCAGCCGGCGAGCCAGTCGCCGCGCTCCTTGGGTTGCACGCGGTAGCGGAGCGAGGCGGGGACACCGGGAAATGCAGTGAGCCGGTGCGTTGCCGGCTCAGCGACCAGCGCTTCCGGCAGATCGTCGACCAGGCGGCACTCAAGGATCGTCCGGCCCTGGTTCTCGATGGTCAACTCGATCCCGGTATCGCTGTCGAGGGCGGGAGCGTTGGACCAGGAGCGGGCGGCGATCAATTGCCTGGCGCGGGGCAGGCGCAGGCCGTCAAGAAATGCGGCGAAAAGGATAATCGCAGCCCAGGCCGGCATTGCGTAGGCGAGGCGTGGGAACCAGAAGCCGGGGGCCAGCCAGACAAAGCCCACGGCCAGCAGGGCAATGGCGCGTGGAGTGAGGGCGAAGGGCAGGCGGCGGCGGGGCTCACAGGCGGCGCGCACCGGCCCGGGTTGCAGCGAGGGAGAGATCATTGCCGGGGCACCGGAACGGCGGCGATTACGTCGGCGAGGGCGCGATCGGCGTCAAAGCCTTCCAGTTCGGCTTCGGGCTTGAGCATGACGCGATGGCGCAGAACCGGCTGCACGGCGCGCTTGACGTCGTCGGGGAGCAGATAGTCGCGGCCGTCAAAGGCAGCCGCGGCCTGGGCCACGCGCATCAGGCTGAGCGCCGCGCGGGGGCTTGCGCCCAGCAGCAGCGTGGGCCATTCGCGGGTGCGGCGGGCGAGGGCCAGGATGTAGGCGTAAAGCTGGGGCTCAATGCGGATGGCGCGGACTTCGGATTGAGCGCAGGCTAGCAGGCCCGCGGGGATGGGCGCGAGGTTGGCGTCTTCAAGCAATCCGGCGCCGGTGCCTGCATGGTGCCGCTCCAGAATCTGCAGCTCTTCGCCTGCGGAGGGGTAGTCCAGGCGAATCTTGAGCAGGAAGCGGTCGAGCTGCGCCTCGGGCAGCGGATAGGTGCCCTCAAAGTCGACCGGATTCTGGGTGGCAAAGACGGTGAACCAGCCGGGCAGCGTGCGACGCTCGCGCTCGGTGGTCACCTGCCGCTCTTCCATGCACTCCAGCAGCGCGGCCTGGGTGCGCGGGGGCATGCGGTTGATCTCGTCGACCAGCAGAAGATCGGTGAAGACGGGGCCGGGATGGAAGGCGAACCCTTCAGCGCCGGCGCGCAGGATGGAGGTGCCAAGAATGTCGGCGGGCATCAGGTCCGGCGTGGCCTGCACGCGTTGGAAGCTGAGCCCAAGCAGACGGCCGAGGGACTTGACCATCAGAGTTTTGGCGATGCCCGGCACGCCTTCAAGCAGCGCATGGCCCTGGCAGAGGACGGCGATGAGCACCTCTTCAATGGCCTGGTGCTGGCCGCAGATCACGCGGCCCATCTCGGCGCGGGCGTGGGTGATGAGGCGTGCAGTGGCGGGCAGCCGCTCCGCGGCCTGTTGCGACATTGCGTCTTGATCGAAGTACTGGCTCATGAAGCCCTTTCGTGCGGATGAGAATGAGTGATTTCAGAATCGTAGAGCGAGTTGCCGGGCCTGGCCGCGGCGATGAGCTGCCGCCAGCGATGGTCAAGGGTCTGGATCAGCTTGAGTGCGAGGAGAGGATTGAGCGCTTCATCCTGCGCGGCCTGTTCGCAGGCGACGAGATCGGCTGCAAGATCGTCGTCTGGGCCGCGATCAAGTCCAGGGAAGCGCCGGTGGAGAACTGCGGCCAGCTCGGTCGCGTCCATTGGTTGGCTCTTGAAGCCGCTGGCTGAGACAGAGCGCAGGGAGAGGCGCTTGAAGCGCTCCCAGGCGACGGCCACCGCGGTGGAGGCTGCGCCGGCGTTGCGGTAGAGCGAGCCGAGGGCCTGCAAGTACTCAATGGGCGTGGCGCGCACGGGTGGGGGAAGGGTGCGCAGCGGGCCGGCGCGGCGGCTGAAGCTGAAGACGATGAGCAGGCCGAGGACGGGCAGGCCGGTCCAGAGAAGGGTGAGCGCGGGGCCTGAGGCGTAGCTCCAGACGGAGCGGACATCGCCGTGGAGCGACTCGTCCCAATAGAAGTGGCGGCCCTCGCGGGGGCCGAGGGAGTTGAGCAAGAGGTCGAGATTCTGTGCGCGGGCAAGGGAGCCGTTTTCAAGCGGGGTGGAGCTGGCCCACCACACGGCGTGACCCTTGCCCCAGTCGTACTCGACGACGGCGGGCTGGCTGGCGCAACTGTACTGGACGCGCTGCGCGGGATTGCCGGCGGCCCAGGTGGCCTGGGGGACCATCCAGACTTCACCGGAGGAGGCGAGGGGGTCGAGGCCTTCCGGCTCCAGCTTGCAGGCGGCAAAGGTGAACTCCTCTGGCGCGGCGGCGGCCTGGCGGGGCAGGATGAACGCGCCCATGAAGCCGGTGGAGAGCACGCGGCCGCCGCGCTCAAGAATCATCCGCACGGCCTTGATGTCCTCGGGCTCGCGGGTGAAGGGCTGGGCGAAGATGACGACGGTGTCAGAGCCGGCGGTGGCGGCGAGCTCGCTCAAAGGCCGCTCCCATCGCTCGATGGGATAGTTGGCGCGGAGCAGGGTCTCATAAGCGGCGCGTGCGCCGTGCTGGCCGGAGAGGTAGGTGGAGGGCAGCGGGTTGTCGTTGCTGTTGGCGCCGGGCAGCAGAAAGCCGAGCAGCACGGCCAGCGAGAGGCCGACGGCGGCAAACCAGAGCAGCAGCTTGCGGTCCTGTCGATCGAGGGAGGAGAGAAGCTTCATTCTGCGCCTCCGCTGTGGGCGGTGCTGCCGGAGATGAGGGCGGCGGCGAGTTCTTCGGCTTTGAGGTAGTCGGCTTCGGCGGCTGGGAGTGCGCCGTACCAGGTGCGCTCAAAGCTGCGGGTTAGTGTGGCGAGGCCGGGGCGACGGGGGTCGTCGAGCGCGAGCAGGGCCAGGTACTCGCGGGGGGTGCGAGTGCGGTCGGCGGGCCACAGGCGGCCAGCTTCGAGCCGGGAGATGGAGGCCCAGTAGGCGCAGTGGATGGCGTCGCGCCATGCGCCGGTGGCCGCGGCGTGGCGGGCGTCATTGAGCCAGAGTTGCCAGTCGCGGGCCGAAGCGGAGTTTGGGGCGGGGAGGGTTTCGTCCGGGATCAGGCGGATACGCCAACGGCGCTCAATCCGCAGCAGCGACCAGACCAGAGCGACGCAGACGGCGAGGATGAATCCGGAGACGACGAGGCGGCCGACCCACTTGGAGCGGGCGCGGAGCCTGGCGGCACTCTGAAAGATCCAGTTAAGCCAGTTGTTGAGCCGCTCCAGGGCGGCGTCACGGGCGGTGGGCGCTTCAAGATTGCGGAAGTCGCGGTCGGCCAGGACGGCGGTTAGGACGAAGCGCTGCTCCACGTGGCTGGTCGCGGCGGCAGGAGCGCTGTTGGTCTGGGCGAGGTCTGCTGCGAGACGCACTTTGGCGGCCTGCAAGAGTTCAGATGTGGTGGGCGGCGGGGGAAGCGGGTGTTGAGAGGCAGGCTGGGCCTCCGCGTCGGCTTCGGGTTTGGGCGCTGGCTCGTCCTTGTCAGACGCTTTGGCCAGAAGGACGCGCAGCCAGCCGTAGCGGATGAGGCGGCGGTCTGAGTTCGAACTGGCAACACGATCGTCGAGGCCGACCTGCATCGGGTCGCAGGTTTTTGTGTCGCGGGCGTTGGCGCAGGCCTCTACGAGAGCGGCGAGGGCGAGCAGGTGCCGGCGGTATTTGTTGCGCGAAACCTCGCGCCAGCGGCTGTCAGGCGGGGCGGGAGCGATGGCGAGCTGAGTGACAGCGCGTGCCTGCCCCGCGGCCATGAAGACGGCCAGAGCAGCGACAGAAAGCACAGAGCGTGCCGTCACGCGACCAACTCCTTACTCGCAAGGGTACAGCTTCTGACAGACCGAGCCGCCATGCGCTTAATGGGCCGCAGGATGAATCCAGATGGCGTTGCCGCCGCCGGAGACCATGTGGACATCCAGCACGGTTGTCCTGTCCACCGTCTGCGTGGAGAAGGTGGAGTGGGTGGCTTCCTGGGCGGAGTCGGGGGCGTCGGCGTAGATTTCGGCGGTGTACCTGCCTTCGCCGAGGAAGCTGAGCGGGAGCTTGACGCTGCGCTCGTCCCAGTTGGTGAGGGAGCCGACGAACCAGTCTTTGCCACTGCGGCGGGCGACGGTGATGTGGCGCATGGGGCGGCCGTTGAGGACGCGAATCTCGTCCCAGGTGACGGGGACCTGCTTGATGAAGTCGAAGGCCTTCTGGCCCTGGTAGTGCTCGGGATAGTCGGAGACCATCATGAACGGGCTTTCAAGGACGACGAAGAGGGCCAGCTCGTGGGCGCGGGTGCCGAGGCCCATGGGCATGAAGTTGCGGCCGATGAAGTTTTCGCGGTTGCTGTTGCCGAAGGCTCCCGGGGTGTAATCCATAGGGCCGGCCAGCATGCGGGTAAAAGGCAGCGTGACGTTATGCGTGGGCGAAGTGCGGGCGGACCACTTGAGATACTCCTTGCCCATGACGCCTTCGCGGGTGATGAGATTGGGGTAAGTGCGGCGGAGGCCGTCGGGCTTGTAGGCGCCGTGGAAGTCGATCATCAGGTGATGGGCGGCGGCGCTCTCGACGACGCGATGATAGAAACCGACCATCCACTGGTCGTCGCGATTCATGAAGTCGATTTTGACGCCGGCGATGCCCCACTTTTCAAAGAGCGGGAAGGCCTGGTCCATGTATTTGTCGACCGAGGTCCAGTGAGACCAGAGCCAGATCTTCACGTTTTTCTCTTTGGCGTAGCGGAGGAGTTCGGGCATGTCGACTTCCGGCGTGACGCGGGTGATGTCGGCCAGCGCGGAGTAATCTTCGGGTCCGCTGCGAGCAGGAGCGACGGCCCAGCCGGCATCGATGAGCATGTAGGGGAAGGCGGAGGCGGAGGCGAAGTCGATGTAATGCTTCATGGTGGCGGTGTTCATGCCGGTTTTGAAGGTGACGCTGGGCGCGGCCTGGCCGGACCACCAGTCCCAGGCCGACTTGCCGGCTTTGATCCAGGAGGTGTCGGCGATTTTGGAGGGCGGGTTGAGGTTGAGTACGATGTTGGACTCGATGAGGCGGCCGGGCTCGTCGCCGATCATGAGCACGCGCCAGGGAGTGTTGAAGGGGGTGGTCGTTTCGACGGCGACGGAGGGCTCGTCGACGCGGGGCGAGAGGTCGGCTTTGAGTTCGAAGCGGCCGGGGCCCTTGCGCAGATACATGCCGGCGTAGTTGTCGATGTTGGCCTCAGTGATGGCGACCCAGCCGACGCCCGGCTCCTCGGCGAGAAGCGGCAAGCCGATAAGCCAGTCGTGATGGAGGCCGCCGGCGAGCCGCTCCTGGTACTCATCTTCCCAGGAAGACTGGTAGCCCTCGAGGACGAGGGGGTAAGTAGTGGCGTCTTTGGCGTAGGTGAACTCGGTGGACTCGCGGGCGATCTTCACCTGCTTCAGGGCGGGCTGGCCGGGAACGGCGTAGCGGAAGGCAGCGCCATCGTCGAAGACACGCACTTCAACGGTGAGCCTGCGGCCGGAGGGGTCGGCAAAGGCGGCGCGGAGCCAGTTGTAGTGGTCGCGGACGGAGCTGGTTTTGCCCACGGGAATGGTGTAGCTCTGGTCCACGGCGCCGGTCTCGGAGCCGGTGGTGCGCATGCCGGGGCCGAGCGCGGGCTGGCCAGCGATCTCGAGGCCAAGCAGCGACTGGGCAATGAGCGGCTTGCCGTGGAACTCGACGGCGTAGCGCAGACCGGCAGCGTCAGCGGCAGCGGGCTGGCTTTCCGAAAGCAGAAAAACGATCTGGCCGTTGGGAGAAGCGACCTTGAGCGGTGCGGCCGGGTTGCTTTGGGCGGCTATTGAAGCAGCGGCGAGAAGCGCAACAGGGCAGAGCAAAGACGAGCGAAGACAAGACATGATTTCCCCCGGAAGGCGGATTGCGGAGTTTTCGCGCGAGCACGGAAAGGCGCTCGCGATTCGGCGCAAGTATACTCCCGGGGCTTGCCGTCAGACCGGCTCACCGGCGGGCGGGGGTTCGGAGCTTGCGACGGGCGGAAGCTCGGGCACGGTGAGGCCGGCGGCCTGCATCATCCACTCGATGTCGAAGCCCTCTTTGCGGACGCGCTGGTCATAGTAGAAGAGGGTGAGGCCGGTGGCGTAGATGGGGCCGATGAAGCTGTTGGTTAGAAAGCCGACTACCTGTTGCAGCGCGCGCAGCCAGGCAGGCAAAAGGCCGTGCTGCCTGAAGGCGGCGATGATGAAAAACAACTGGGTGATGAGCACCAGGCTGGTCTGAATCGCGACCACCAGCAGGGCCAGGACAAAGAGGCGCCCACGCGCGCCCTTGCTCAACTCAACGCTGCGGCGCAGGGCGGCGCGTGCTTTGAGGTTTTCGACCACTGAGGCGGGAACGGCGAGGGCATAGCGCAAGGCCATGAAGATGGTGTAAGCAAGGGCGGGGAGAATGAGCAGGAAGAAGGCGATGGAGACCAGCGCAAAGACAGCGGCGGCCGCGGGGTTGGCGTGAGCGCCGGAGTGAGCAAGCGCGCCCCTGGGGCCTGCGTAGAGGGCGATGAAACCGAGGTAGGCGGCGTAGAGCAGCACAAAGGGCGCCCAGATGACGAATGCGGCGATGGTCATAAGCCAGAGATAGCGGCCGAGACGCGGGAGGATGCTCTTATAGGCGCCGGCGATGGTGGCGGGCTGGCCGAGATGAACCCACGCTACGGCGCGGTTGTTGGCGGCCACGGCGGCACCGACAAAGATGAACATAAGGGGTAGAAACAGGATGACAAAGGCGACAGTAAGCCAGTTGAGCTGCTGAGTGAGATGGAGAACTCGAAGCAGCTCACCGAGGCCGATTTGCAGCAGGCTCAGGATCAGCATTACGCCGGCATAGACGGCGGAGATGCCGGCAAAGAGGAGAAAGTTTTCGCGATAAAGCTGCGCGGTGCGGTCCAGAATCTCACCGAGGGTAAGAGGGCGAAGGTTGGCTTCCATACAGGGTCCTTAGAAGAGGGCGGTTTAGCTTGCGGGGATGGTACCACAGGGGTAAAGCGCCCGGCCTTGGCGGGAGTTACTTCGGGGGCAAGCCGGTTTGCAAACAAATAAACTTTGCATGGAGCGTGCGGTAAACTGGTGTCCCGCGCAATGAAGAGCGAACACGCGACCGTGAACGAACTGGCGAAGGCTTGCGCCCACTCCACCGATGCGGCGGAGTGGCAGGAGTTTTTGCGCCGGTGCACGCCGCTGGTTTCGCTGGTGGCGGTGCGGGTTTGCCGGATGTGGATGAACCGGACCCAGCCGGCGACGGTGGACGACATTGTGCAGGAGGTGTTTCTCAAGCTATGCGAGCAGGAGCGGCGGATTCTGCGGAGCTTTGAGCCGCGGGGCGAGGACTCGTTTCTGGGGCTGCTGCGGATTGTGACGACCTCGGTGGGCAACGACTACTTTCGCCGCCAGAACTCGGCCAAGCGGGGCGGCAAGGTGGTGACCGTGTCGCTGGAAGACGACTCAGGGCCGAGCACCGCTGCCAGTACGCGGCAGACTGCGAGGATGCAGCAGACGGTTCTGCTGGCGCAGTTGGATCGCAGGCTGGCTGAAGCGCCGGGCGAGCAGGCGGAGCGGGACCGGGCGATTTTCTGGCTTTACTACCGGCAGGGGTTTACGGCCGAGGAGATTGCGGCGCTGCCGTCGACGGGGTTGACGGCCAAGGGAGTGGAGACCGCCTTGCGCCGCATTGCCGGGTGGCTGCGGGCGCAGATTGAGGCGCCGGGCAGCGCCGAGCAGTCGGGCGGCGGCGGATAGAAATAGTTTTGCAAAAGGAATCTGGCGCGTGAATCCGATAGACAGTGTGCAGAGATGAGTGAAGAGTTGAATCCCGACCAACCCCAAACCGAACCGGTCAACGGCTCGCAGAGCCGCGCCAGACAGGACGGCGCCGAAAATTTGGCGCAGGCCTTTGAAGCGATGGTGGGCGAGGGACCCGCGCGCGAGCAGGCCGGGCTGTTGGCGGCCGCTGCGACCGAGGAGGAGTTGGCCGAGATTGCCGCTCTGGCATCAAGCGGAGAGGAATGGCAGCACCGAATGGCAGTTGAGCTGGCGCACACGCCACACGGGGCCGCGCGGGGCAGGGTTTTGCACTGGACCGTTTGGGCCGGAGCCGGCATGGCGGCGGCGCTTACGCTGGCGGCCGGGCTCACGTTCTGGTGGCAGCAGGTGCATGCTCCGGAACGGCTGCTGGCTGAGGCTTACACGCGGGAGCGCATTTTTCCCTTGCGCATGCCCGGCGCCGATTTTTCTGAGGTGAAGCCGGAGGCCCACTTGCGCGGCAGCGGAACGGGCCGCGAAGCATCCAAACTTCTGGACGCGCGGGCACGGATTGAACGCCATCTGGAACTGGCGCCTGACAACCCGCACTGGCTGCAACTGGAGGCGCGGGCCGACCTGATGGAAGAGAAGTTTGACCCGGCGATCGACATTCTTGACCGGCTGCTGGCGGTGGGGCCGGTGACCGCGCAACTGCTGACCGACGATGCCGCCGCTTACTTTGAGCGCGGGACTGCAACCGGCAGCGAGAATGATCGCGCCACGGCGCTGAACTATCTGAGCCGGGCCGACGAGCTTACGCCGGGCGATCCGGTGGTGCTGTTTAACGAAGCGGTGGTGATGGAAGATCGCGGCCAGTTGATGAACGCCGTGGAGACTTGGGACCGCTTTGTTCGCTTCGAGCGCGACCCGCGCTGGCTGGCCGAGGGCCGCGAGCGGCTGGAATTGCTCAAGCAGAAGCTGAACCGGTTGAAGACCCATCAGGGGCGCATGGAGCGCGACCTGGGCACGCCGCAGGCCATGCGCACGATGGCTGACGACCAGGCTGCGCTGGCGGCCGTGGATGAGGAGTTGTCGAGTGCGCTGTTGCCGCGCCTGTTGCTGGCCGCTTACCCGATGACTAGCGCCGCGTACACACCCGTCTTGCGGACGACAGACCGGTCGCGCGGATCGCCGCGCGCAGAGAGCTGCCTCGCCGCGCGGCAACTGCTTCACGCTTTGGCCGCATCGCTTGAACGCAATCATCAAGACCCCTGGCTCACCCGGCTTCTTCCTTCCGATTCACTTCCTCCTTCTTCTGAATTCGTTGCGGCAGCCCACACGCTGGGCCAGGCCATTGCCGCGGATGTTGCGGGCGACTATGCCCAGGGGCAGCAACAGGCGCTCAGGGCAGCCCAGCTCTTTCACGTGTTGCGCAACGTGGCGGGCGAAGATCGCGCTGCCGTGGAGCAGGCTTACGCGCTCCAAGTTCTCTCGGATTTTCCCGGCTGTTACCGCGCGGCTCACCCGCTGCTGGGGCGCGAAGCGCAGTTTGCGTGGATTCAGATCCATGCACTCACGGAAGCCAGCGCCTGCGATGCTGCTTCCGGCACGGGCGAAGAAAACAACCCGGCCTTTCTGCGCGCGGTGAACCAGGCTGCGGCGCGGCACTACACGATCCTCGAACTGCGGGCCAGGAATTGGTTGGGAGCGGCTGCGGTTGACACCGGCGACGTGGAGAACTCGTGGCGCATCTATCTGGGAACGGTCGAGCGCTTCTGGAGCGGGGATTATCCGGCGATGCGGCTCTACTCCGCGCTCTCAGGCCTCGAAGAGATTGAGGAGTCCACGCCGAGGACGCGCCATGCGCTGCTGCTGCAACGCGAAGCGTTGGCGGCGCTGGAGGCGTCGCAGAATAGCGAATTGATTCCGGCCGAGCGGCTTCACCTGGCTGCGGTTGCGATTCGCGCCGGGGCTGTTCAGGAGGCGCAAACCCAGATGCGGCGGGCGCAGCAGGAGTTAGCGGCCGGCGACGGCGGGAAGTCGATTCGCGGGTTCCTCGTCGAAGATGAGAACGCGATGGCGGCGCTTTATTTAGACCGCAACCAGTTGGCCGATGCGGCCGCGATGCTTGAGGCTGCGCACGGCCACATGGCGGGCGAAAAGAACACGTATCACAGCCGCGAGTATGCGCTGAACCGCGGCCGGCTTGAGCTGGCGCTGGGGCATCTTGAAACCGCCGAGTCGCTGCTGCGGACGGCGCTGATTGAAGAAGAACGGCTGGCAGCTAAAGGGGGAGCGGCGAGTATCACCCTGGCTCAGCAGGACAGGAATCTGTATGCGGTACTGGCCGGCGTGTGGCTGGTTGAGGGGCGGCCCGGCGAAGAGGTGTTGGCGCTTTGGGAGCGCTACCGGTTGAGGATTCTGGGCAAGCAGGTTGCGCCCTGCACGGGCAAGGAGCTTGATTGCCTGAAACAGGAGCTGGCCAGCGCGAGGCGGCGGCTGGCGCAGGACCGCGTGCTGGGGCAGGTGGTTCTGTTTAATCGCGTGCTGCTTTACCAAGCGACCGCGAACGGAGTGGAGTGGAGCTCAGCGCCCGTGGGCCGGGATGAGTTGCTGGCTGTTGAAGCGCCGCTGGAGCGCGCTGCGAGTTCGCCGACAACCATGCAGGTCTCTGTGGATTGGGCGGCAAAGCAGATGGGCAGCTTGCTGCTCAGCAACCTGCATGATTTGCCGCAAGCGGGAGGCCAACTGCTGATTGAGGCCGATCCGCTGCTGGGCAATCTGCCCTGGCCGGCTGTCGAGGATGCTGCAGGGCCCATCGGGCTGCGCTTCGATCTGGAAGAGATGCCTTCGTTGCTGCTGGCTGTGCGGGCCGAAGCGCCGTCGACTTCAGCAAGCGGGCCGCTGGTGGTGGGAGCCTCTTTGGCGGCGGGCCAGGAGGGTGCGTTGCCTGAGGTGTTGGATGAAGCGCGTGCGGTGGCGCGATTGGAGCAAAGCCGCAACCTGTTGCTGGGTGCGGCCGCTACCGAGGCGCAGGTGAGCGCGCGGCTGGGGAGCGCGCCGGCGATTCATTTTGCTGGGCACGCCACTGAGCGCGATGGCGCAACGCGGCTGCTGCTGGCTTCAGACGCCGGCGGCAAGGCGTACCTCGATAGTGATTTGTTGCGGAAAAATCCGCCGCGCGCGGCGCGGCTGGCTGTGTTCTCGGCCTGCTCCACGGGCAAACGCGAAGAGGGTTGGAATCACGGCATGGACGATATTGTGAATACGCTGGCCGCGCTGGGCGTGCCGCAGGTGGTGGCCACGCGCTGGCAGATTGACTCAGCCTCGGCCGTGCCGATGATGAACGCATTCTATGGCGGGCTGGCGCAGGGGCTGAGCGTTCCCCGCGCACTCACCGCTGCGCGGCAGTCGCTGGTGAAGGATGCGCGCTACCGGCATCCCTACTACTGGGCGGCTTACTACGCTTCCGGCTCGGGAAGCTCTACCACTAGCCAGGTTGCTCGCCCCGCCAATTAGCTTTGGGTACCCCATTCTTTGCGTGTCTTGTGCGCAAAAAGTGGGATACCACGCAGCTCGTCCAAGGAGTCGCCCTCAGGCAAACTTCTCCAGATTCATGCCGAGCTTGTAGGTTTCGCCGTGGGCGAGCAGTTCTTCCCAGGTGACTTCGCGGCGGGTGAGGCCGGCCATGCGACCCAGCATGCAACTGAGGGCGGTTTCAGCGCCTGCGGCTACTTGGTTGTGGGCGTTGCCGGTCACAATGCTGTCAATGAAGGTGCGTTCCTTTTCGCGGTCGGCAAAGGCCAGGTTGTCGCCAAATGCGCCATTGGCGGCAAAGGCGCCCGAGCCGGCAGCGGTGTTCATTGAATCCGTCCAAGCCCAGGGCGCGGAGCCCTGAATCTGGACCGGTCCCGCGTAGGGCAAAGTGGCATGGCCGTTGGCGCCGAAGAAGCGCAGGCCGGCCTCGAAGACTTTATAGTCGCCAAACTGCGTGGACGCGAACGAGAGATGGACATCGCCGGGATAGGTGAAGTCCACCTGGTAGTTGTCCCAGCAGTCGCCGGCGTGGGTGAGCACGCTGCGTCCGCCGGTGGCCGAGGCTTTGACCGGGTGCGCGCCGAGCATCCAGTTGCACAAATCGATGATGTGAATGTTCTGTTCGACCAGGATGTCGCCGGAGAGGGCGCGATCCCAGAGCCAGTTGCGGAGGCGGGCCTCGTCGGCTGAGGAGCCCACTGACTTTTTTTCGGTGGAAGCGGAGGCGTAGTAGTAGCCGGTGACGGCGGCAATCTTGCCCAGCGCGCCGGCCTTGATCTTCTCCGCGATGGCGGCGAAGGGCGGCGCATTGCGGCACTGGAAGCCGATGTCGACGCTCTGTACTTGACGCACCAGCCTGCCGATATCGATCGCCTGTTTGGCCTGGCTAACATCGATGCCCATCGGCTTTTCACAGTAGACATGCTTGCCGGCGGCGACCGCCGCGCCGAGATGCTGGACGTGAAAGAAGGGCGGCGTGGAGATCTGGATCAGGTCGACGTCGCGAGAGGCAGCGAGTCGCTCAAAGGCGTGCGGACCTTGAAAGGCCAGCTTGTCGGCAATGGGCTGCGCGCCCAGGCTGGCGTTGAGCTGGTCAAAGTGGGCGCGGCCAGCGGCAAGCTGATCAGGAAAGAGATCGGCCAGCGCAACCACCTGGGCGGTGGTGTTCATTGCAAATGAGGTGGCAACCGTTGTGCCGCGGCCTCCGCAGCCCAGCAGGCCGTGGCGAACGGCGGAGTTAGCCTGGTAGCCGAAGGCTGTGCGCGGCTTGAGAATGACAAAACCGGCAGCGGCGGCGGTGGTGGTGTTTAGAAACTGGCGACGATTCATGGTGCACCTCTCGATCTCTTTTGTCGAGAGTTTACACCGGAGGATCGGCTTCCAGGCGGGTGTTTGGCCCAACCGCGTTCCTTCTCGGAGCAGCTTAAGCGGCTATCGCGACGCAGGCTTCTTGCCTTGGGCAAAGTGGACAGATCAGAAAGCGCCGTACGGGTAACTACCGATGCCGTTTCAGAATGCGGCGGATGTTTCGCTTCCCGTGCAGAACGGCAACGATCTGAAGCGGAGCCGTTTCAGGGCGGTACACAACGGCGTCATTTGGATAGCGGGTTAATGTCCAGAAGCGAAGGAGGCGGGCAGTGAGGTCTGGCCGGGTATGGCCGCGGAGGGGAGTTTTGGCAATGAACACGCAAGCGTCATAGATCGCTTGCTCTACGCGGTCGGCGGCGTCTTGGTTGTCCTCGGCGATATAACTCCAAATGCCAAAGATATCTGCTTTCGCGCGAGGCGTAAGAACATAAGCGCTCATCGCCTGGTCGAACGCCAGTCGTCCTTCATTGCCTGAATCTCGCGACGGGCTTGTTCGCCGTCGATCAGTTCTCCGCGCTCCGCCTGCAGATAGCCCTCTTCGATATGGGCCGACAATGCGCGCCGTTCGTCATCGGTCAGGCTTTCCTCGGCGTCCTGAGCTTCAAGAGCGCGGCGCAGCACCTCCTCAGCATTCGCATAAGCTCCGCTGGATATGCGCTTGTTGATGAGCGATTCGAGATCGGGGGGAAGTTCAGTTGCATGGCAAGCTTTCCTTTCTCGCCTTCCTCTTCATCGTAACTCTTTTTTCAATCAACCAGTTCGCTGGGCAGCAGAGGTCCCTCTCACCCCAACACTTCGCGAATAATCTTCTCCAGGTAAGTCTTCTCCTGGCGGACGTCTTCAATTTGCTGTGGGCCGCTGGTTTCGCGCTCGATGGTGATGGCTCCGGTGTAGCCGATCTTGTGGAGCTTGGCGAGCACCTGCCTGAAATCGACCAGGCCCTGGCCGATCAACACTTCCTGGCCGAGTTCGCTGGGGTCGGTGGGCCAGCGGCCGTCTTTGGCGTGCACGCTGCGGATGTGGGGCCCGAGGATATCGACCGCGTCGACTGGGTTGGCCTTGCCATAGAGGATCAGGTTGGCGGTGTCGAGGCCGACGGCGAGGTTCTCCAGCCCCACGTCGCGGAGCATCCGCGACATGGTGGTCGGCGTCTCCTGGCCGGTCTCCATCAGGAAGTACTGGCCGTTGGCCTGGCAGTGCGCGGCCACGGTGCGGATGGCTTGCACGGTGCCGGCGTAAAGCGCATCGGCGGGGTCCTCAGGGATGAAGCCGCAATGGGTCTGGACTTGCGGGATGCCGAGCAGTTTGGCAAAGTCGGAGGCCTGGCGGAGGGCATCAATGCGCGCGGCGCGCATTGCGGGGGGGACGAGGCCAATGGTGGAGGGGCCGCTGGTGAAGTCCCACTTGAGGGGGCCGGGGCCAACCACTTCAACAGTTGTGGCGGTGAGATTGAACTTCGCCAGCAGATCGCGGAACAGCGAGGCAAGCGCGGGCGTGAAGTTGTTGATGTAGCCGTCGAGAGAGAGGAAGCAGTTGCTCAGGCCGAGATCGTGGACACGGCGGAAGACCGCCTCTGGATCGCCGGAGGGGCTGACGATCAGGCCGACAGCCATCGGCTTGAGGGGGGTAGCGGCCAGCGCGGGGGCGGGATGAAGCGCATCGGTAAGCAGTGCGGCGGTCGCCCCGCCAAGGAACATTCTCCTGTCCATGGGTTTCCTCTTTCGTTCGAGAACCGTGAGAACGGAACCTCTCTTTTTAGCACAATCAGGGTGAGAGGGGACGGGCGGGATTATTCCAGCTTCTGGATCGTGGTTCCCTGGGGCATTTCGAACTGGAACTGATCGTCCTTCAATTCCATGTTTTCCGTCACCTTTTCGACGGTCAGGACAATCTGGTACTCCTCAAGCGGGCGCTTGATGGTGACGGAGGAGGGGTAGCGGCTGGTTCCGAAATCAGCGTAGTTGGAGTAGAAGACCTGGGTCTCAAGGTTGCCTTCAGCATCATAGAGGTCCTGCTGATAGGGCATGAGGTCTTCGCGATGGAAGGTGACAACGCGAACCGGCGTCAACTGCTGGCTACCCGCTTTACGCCGCATGATGCCGAGGATGTATTCGGGAACCGAATAGAAATGCTTGCGCGGCGCATCTTCCACGGTGACCGTGTCGGCGGTGACGGTATACAGGTCGCCGGGCTCCAAGCCGCGCACGACGAGGGCATCGAGAAAGAATCCCGGGCGCATGTTCTCGACCTGGCTGAGGGATTTCTTCTTGAGCGTGTTGGAGCCTTTGACGGCCTTGTTGCGGGAGGGAATCCAGAGGGTGAAGTTCTTGCCGTCGCTGACCATGTCAAACATGCGGGTTTGGATGACGGGAACCTGTCCGTAAACGCGCAGCATCTCCGGCTTGCGCATCAGGATATGCCCACGGAAGGTGGTGTAGTCCTTGGCCAAGCCTTCTTTGGTTTTCATCACGCTGGCCTGGATTTCGACCGTGGCGACGAGCGTATCGAGCGCGGCCCAGCGCTGGTTGACCTCGGCCACCAGAATTTCAGCAGGGACGGTTTGAATCATCGAAGGCGGGCGGGGAACGGGCAGGCGGCGCGTGGTGGAGAAGAAAAAACAGCCGCAGAGCGGCAGCGTGAACACGCAGGCCGCGGTAAGCGTGAGCAGGCGGGCCGGCCTCATCGGCCACCTGCCTTTTTCACGGCATGGCGATAGCCGGCCACGTTGTGCTGGTGCTCTTCAATGGTCGCGGAGAAGAGCGAGTGGCCCTGGGCGTTGACGCCGGCAGCCACAAAGTAGAGGTAATCGGTCTGGGCCGGGCGCATGGCGGCGCGCAAGGAACGGAGGCCGGGGTTAGCCACCGGGCCGGGAGGCAGGCCGGTGTGCAGATAGGTATTGTACGGCGTGTCGCGCTTCAGGTCGCTCTGGTAGATTGCGCCCTGCCACTGGCCCCGCAGCTCCAGGCCGTAGATGACGGACGGATCGGTCATGAGGGGCATCTTTTTGGCCAGGCGGTTTTCAAACACGCTGGCTACCAGGGGGCGTTCGGCGTCAATCGCCGTCTCCCGCTCTACCAGGCTGGCCATGGTCACCACGCGATGCACATCCTCCTTCAATCCCAACTGCGCCGCCACCACTCTGAACCGCCTCACCATCATGGCGCAAATCTGCGCCGCGGTTGCTTTGCGGGCAAAGTGGTAAGTATCCGGAAACAAATACCCCTCAAGGCTGGCAGCGCGGGGATCGAGATCGGCTACCAGTGCGGTCTGGCCTTGCTGGGTATCAACAAACTCCTGCGCCGTGACTAAACCCGCCTGCTGTAGCCGGGCGCCAATATCAAATACGTTTGCTCCCTCCGGAATGGTGACGGTTTTGGTGTACACGTCGCCGCGGGCGATGCGTGCATAGACTTCGCCGAGGGTAGCGGGCTCGGCAAAGCGGTATTCGCCGGCGCGCAGCGTTCCGCGCTTGAACCAGCGCATCAGGCCAAAGGCAAAGCGGCTGCGCACGACGCCGGCCGACTCCAATTGCTGGCCGATGCGCAACGTCCCTGAGCCCTGCGGAATCTCGACAAAGGTTTCGTTCTCCGGCCCGTAAGGCGTAAGCAGCAGCCAGACCGCCGCGCCTGCGGCGAGCAGCAGGGTGAGAAAGAGCGCAAGCAAAATGGCCGCTGCGCCAGAACCTTTCTTCTTTCTGCTCGTTCGCCGGCGCACCATCTCGTAGCTTTTGCCCTTTCTTCAGTTAAGACGCCTGGAATCCTCATGCGGATTCATTGCTTTGATTGTACTGGGCTTGGAGGCGAAAGCGGGCAAATCGTGGTGGGTGGGGGGTAAGCTGAAGGCAGGAGGCGAGAAGCTGGAAGCTGCACCTCATCCACGGTACCTGGGCCTCGATGTTGGCAACCGCCGCATTGGCGTGGCGGTTACGGATGAACTGGGCATGACGGCGCAGCCGGTGCTGACGCTGGAGCGGCGCCGTAACCAGAGAGACGACCTGCGCTCGCTGGCGCGGCTGGCGCGGCGGTTTGCGGTGGTGGGCATCGTGGTTGGCAATCCGGTGCATCTTTCGGGCGAGCTGAGCCCTCAAGCCGCGAAAACCCAGGCATTTGCAGCCGCGCTGGGAGAGCTGAGCGGGTTGCCGATTCACCTGTGGGACGAGCGGCTGACGACGCGCGAGGCGCACCAGATTCTTTATGAGGCCGGCCACGCGCGGCAAGAGCATCGGCGGGTGGTGGACCAGGTGGCGGCGACGCTGATTCTGAAGTCGTTCATGGAGCAGGGAATAGGGAATAGGGAATAGGGAATAGGGAATAGGGAACAGGCTCCGCCCTCATTCGCCGATCAATCCAAGACAGAAAATCGCATTCGCAGTCATTTTCGTGCCTCTCTCAGAATCAAAGAGCCGAGTGACGGCCTCCGCCAGCTAATGCGCCGACTATTCCCTGTTCCCTGTTCCCTATTCCCTTTTCCCTGCCTTTCGCCCCCCGCGTATAATTAGAACTCCAGCTTGTTTATCTCCCGCGGTTTGAGCAACCCTGCTCCCCGCCACGGATCATGGATGCCCGAACACATTAAGAAGCAGCTTCTCGAAGAGATCGCGATTCTTGAGCACGAGCTGCAGCACGAGCTGCCGGCCGAGATCAAGAAGGCGGTTGCCATGGGCGATCTTTCGGAAAACGCCGAGTATCACATGGCCAAGCAGCGGCAGGAGTTTGTGAATGCGCGGCTGGGCCAGTTGAAAAAGCGCATGGCCGAGCTCTCGCTGGTGAACTTGTCGAATATTCCCAGGGACAAGGCCGGATTTGGCTCC
>Ga0302320_10000539_pt1 | contig 91289 bp, 79 predicted proteins | sample Bog_T0_3_FD_202130 | JGI IMG/M metagenome (GOLD analysis project Ga0302320, IMG submission 202130) | Peat permafrost microbial communities from Stordalen Mire near Abisko, Sweden - Bog_T0_3 | ecosystem: Environmental > Terrestrial > Soil > Wetlands > Peat | place: Sweden: Abisko, Stordalen Mire...
TGCGGGCTCGGAAATTTTACGCTGCCGCTCGCGCGGCGGTCGGCCGGTGTGACCGGCGTCGAGGGCGATGCGCAACTCGTGGCGAAGGCGCGCGCGAATGCCGCATCGAACCAGGTCGGCAATGCGGCATTTTTCACGGACAACCTGTTCGAACCCAAGGACTTCGGTCCCTGGGCAAGCGAGCGTTTCGACCGTGTGTTGCTCGATCCGCCGCGGGCCGGCGCGCGCGAGGTTGCCCTGCGCATGGCTGCGTGGCGCCCGCAAAGAGTGGTGTATATTTCCTGTCACCCAGGTAGTTTGGCGCGTGATGCCGCAATTTTGGTCGAATCGCAGGGCTTCAGGCTGGTCGCCGCCGGAGTGATGGACATGTTTCCGCATACGACCCACGTCGAGTCGATTGCCGTCTTCGAGCGGAGCGCGTGAGCGGAGCGCCGTGAGCCTGGGGCCGCTCATGATCGACCTCCCGGGCACGAGCCTCTCTGCGCTCGATCGGGAGGTCCTGTCGCATCCGCTCGTCGGCAGCGTGATTCTCTTCACGCGCAATTATCGGGACCCTGAGCAGCTTGCGGCGCTGACCGCCGCCATCCATGCCGTCCGCTCGCCGTCATTGCTGGTCGCCGTCGACCACGAAGGCGGCCGGGTGCAGCGCTTTCGCGATGGGTTCACACGCCTGCCGGCCGCCCGCGCGCTCGGCCGGGGTCTCGCCGAGGATCGGCGTACCACGCTCGCCGGCGTTCAGGCCGCGGGCTGGCTCATGGCCGCGGAGCTGCGGGCCGTTGGCGTCGATTTCAGCTTCGCGCCCTGCGTCGATCTCGACTACGGCGTCAGCGAGGTGATCGGGGACCGGGCATTTCACCAAGACCCCGATGAAGTCGCCGCACTTGCCGTGGCATACCTGCTCGGCATGCGCGAAGCCGGCATGGCGGCAACCGCCAAGCATTTTCCAGGACATGGCGCCGTCGTCGCCGATTCGCACGTCGCGCTGCCGGTCGACCGGCGCACCTACGCGGAACTCGAGCCGGACCTGCGCCCCTATCGCGTGCTCATCAACAATCACGTCGCCGCGATCATGGCGGCCCACGTCGTGTTCCCCGACGTCGACCGCCTGCCGGCGAGCCTGTCGGCACGCTGGATCGGAGAGATCCTGCGCGGCCAGCTCGATTTTCACGGCTGCGTGTTCGCCGATGACCTGACGATGGGCGGAGCGGCGGCCTTCGGCGACGTGACGACGCGCGCCCGTCTCGCGTACGCCGCGGGCTGCGACGTGCTGCCGATCTGCAACGACCGCGCCGCGGTGATCACCGTGCTCGACCGGTTCAATCCCAAGGCGATGAACCCGGCCTCCCAGGCGCGCCTCGTGCGCATGCGCGGTCGCGGCGATGCGCCGGCGGATCTGCGCGCGAGTCCCCGCTGGCAAGAGGCCGCCGCGGTGGTCGCGGCGCTGTCGGCGCCGCCGCCGCTCGTGCTCACCGAGGAGCGACGGTGACGATCGACGCTCCGGACTTCCGGCGCGTCATCGAGGCCTGGCCCGAGGGGATCGTCATCGTCGATGCGCGTCAAGCCGATTGGCCCGTGATCTACGTGAACCCGGGTTACGAAGCCCTGACCGGCTATTCGGCCGGGGAGCTCATCGGGCGGAACTTGCGTTTCCTGCAGGCCGAGGACCGCGATCAAGAGGTCCGCCATCGTTTGCGCGAGCACCTGCAGCGGGGCGAGCCGGCCCAGGCCTTGCTGCGCAATTATCGCCGCGACGGGACGCTGTTTTGGAACGACATGAGCATCCAGCCCCTCAAGCATCAGAGCGGTGCGGTCGAACACTTCGTCGGATATCACCGCGACGCCGGCGATCGGCTGCGCCAGGACCCGCGCCTCACGCGCGACGCGGACGTGCGCTGGCCCCAGTCGCCGGCCGCGGCGCCGCGTGACGACCGGCTCACGGGCCTGTTTACCCTGCCGTATCTCGAGGAATTGCTGAAACGCGATTGGGCGATCGCCCAGCGTGAACAGCGCTCCATCGCCGTTTTTGCGATCGATATCGATGCGCTGGAACTCTACAACACGACGTTCGGTCGCGCCGCCGGCGACTCCTCGATCCGCCGAATCGCGCATTGCATCGCCGCCTGCCTCAGACGGGCGAGCGACGTGACGGGGCGCAGCGCCGGCGGCAGCCTGATCGCCTTCGCACCGGGCATCACCCTCGAGCACGCCCGCCGGCTCGGCGGGATCATGGCCGAGCGCGTGCGCGAGCTCAGGATTCACCATCCGCGCTCGACCGTGCTGCGCTACATGAGCATCAGCGTCGGCGTGTCCGTCGCGATTCCCAACCCCGGCCAGAGCCCCGAGGATCTGTTGCTCGCGGCGCGGCGCCAGCTGGACCTCGCGAAAAAGGCGGGGCGGAACCAAGCTGCGTAGCGAAACGCCATGGCGCATTCTGTTCGCGAGTTTGATCGGCACGACGATCGAATTTTTCGATTTCTACATCTATGCCACCGCCGCCGCGCTGGTGTTCCCGAAGCTGTTCTTTCCGCAATATGATCCGGCGACGGGCGTTCTCCAGTCCTTCGCCACCTTCGCGCTCGCCTTCTTCGCGAGGCCCGTCGGCTCGGCGCTGTTCGGTCATTTCGGGGATCGCATCGGGCGCAAGGCGACGCTCGTCACCGCACTCTTGACGATGGGTGCCTCGACCGTGCTCATCGGCATCCTGCCGACGTATGACTCCATCGGCGTCGGTGCCGCCGTGTTGCTGGCGATATGCCGGCTGGGACAGGGCATCGGACTCGGCGGCGAATGGGGTGGGGCAATCCTGCTTGCCACCGAGAACGCGCCACCCGGCAAGGAGTCCTGGTACGGCAGCTTTCCGCAGCTCGGCGCGCCGCTCGGTTTCCTGTGCGCGACCGGCGTGTTCCTCGGCTTGACCCGGGGGCTCACCGACGCCGAGTTTTTGTCCTGGGGTTGGCGCGTGCCGTTTCTCGCGAGCGCCGTGCTCGTCGGGGTCGGCCTCTTCATCCGGCTGCAGCTCGTCGAGACGCTCCAATTCAGCCGCCTGCTCGCGCAAGGCGAACGGGTTCGGATTCCGATCGTCACGGTGTTCTCGCGTCATGGGGCCACCTTGCTGCTCGGCACGCTCGCGGCGACGGCGACCTTCGTCGTGTTTTATCTCATGACCGTGTTCTCGTTGAGCTGGGCGACGAGCAAACTCGGCTTTACGCGCGAACGATTCCTGGAGCTGCTCATGATCGGCGTGCTGTTCTTCGGCGCGACGATCCCGATCTCGGCGCTCGCCGCCGATCGCATCGGCGCGCGCGGGATGCTGATCGTCGCCAGCGTCGCGCTGTTCGCGCTCGGCTTCACGTTTGCGCCGCTGCTCGGCGCCGGCACGACGGCCGGCGTGCTCGCGTTCCTCGTCATCGGCCTGGCGGCGACCGGCCTCACCTATGGGCCGCTCGGCAGCGGCCTCGCGACGCTCTTCCCGACGGCCATACGGTATACGGGAACTTCGCTCGCGTTCAATTTCGCGGGGATACTCGGCGCCTCGGTGGCGCCCTACGTCGCGACCAAGCTCGCGCTCGGCTTCGGATTGGCGTACGTCGGGTATTATCTCTCGGGAGCCGCGACCCTCTCCCTGCTTGCCTTGCTTGCCGTGCGCGCCCCGCCGGAAAATCCGCTAGGATGATTTCCAGGTCAAGAATTGCGTGGAGAAGTCCGCCAGGGGAACCGGCCTGCTGTACAAGAAGCCCTGCACCTGGTCGCAAGCCAACGCGCTGAGGACGGTCGCCTGCTCTGCGGTTTCAACACCTTCCGCGACGACATTGAGCTTCAGAGAGTGGGCGAGATTGATGATCATGGCCACCAACACGTGCGACTCCGGAACGCTCGTCAGGTCCGCGACGAACGAGCGGTCGACCTTCAGGGTGTTGATCGGGAGTTTGGAGAGGTAGCTCAGTGACGAAAATCCGGTGCCGAAGTCGTCGATCGCGACGGTGACGCCCATCGCACGGATTCTCTGCAGGCTCGCGACGCTGTGTTTCACGTCCGCCATGATCAGGCTTTCCGTGATCTCGAGCTCGAGACCCGTTGCGGCCAGAGGATCCCTGGTGACGAGTCTTTCGATCTCGTCGACGAAGCCGCGGTTACCGAGCTGCAGGGCTGAGACGTTCACCGCGATTCGCACGGGCACGAGCCCCGCCTGAATCCAGCATAGGTAGTCCTCGACGGCCTTGAAGAGGGCCCAACGGCCGACGTCATTGATCAATCCGGTCTCTTCGAGGAGGGGGATGAACCGGCCGGGCGGCACCAGGCCGGTATTCGGATCGTTCCAACGGATCAGCGCCTCCGCCCCGACGACCTTTCCGGTCGTGAGACAGATCTTCGGTTGATAGTGCAGCACGAACTGGTCGCGATCCAGCGCCTGACGCAATTGGTTCTCGAGGCTCAGGCGGCCGGCGACGGCAGCCGTCATAGTATGCGCATAGAAAAGGTACGGATCACCACAGGTCTTGGCCTTCTTGAGCGCCGCTTCCGCGTTTGCGAACAGCGTTTCGGCGCTCGCGCCATCATCGGGGAACAAGGCAACGCCCGTCTTGGCTGCGAGGCGATAGGACGCGCCGCTCCACTCGAAGGGATGCTTCAAGAACGCCCGCAGCGTCGTCGCCAGCAGTTCTCCCACGTCGGTGTCCGCGGCTACCGCCGGCAGGAACACCGCAAATTGATCGGCACCCACGCGCGCCACGCGGCTCGAGTCGCCGACACGCTTCGTCAGCCAAACGGCCATTTGACGCAGCAGCTCGTCGCCCGCGGGCCGGCCCAGAGTATCGTTGAGGTTCTTGAAGCGTTCCAAGTCGATCAAGACCAATGCCAGGCGCTCGCCGGCGCTCACGGCAGCACGCAAGCATTGAGTCACTCGGTCGAGGAACAGCGTCCGATTGGCGAGGCCGGTCAGCGGGTCGTAATAGGAGAGGTACTCGAGCCTTTCCTGCTTTTCGATGTGATCGATTGCGAATGCAATGTCACCGGCCAGTTCCGTGAGTAGTCGCATCTCGTCGACGTGAAAGAAATTCAGATCCCTCGTATACAGGGCCAGAATGCCGACGGCTTCATCGGCGACGATCAGGGGAAACTCGGCATAGGAGCGGATCCCGGCGTCGGCATAGTTGCGGCTCAATTCAGCGCTCGAGTTGCCTTGCGCGTCATTGACGACGATGGATTGCTTCTCGCGGATCACCCTGACGGCGGAGCTGCAACTCGCGTTCGCGCCATTCAATGAGAGACCCTCCTCGAGACATGCCAGCAGCGCTTCTGTCGCACCCACCGACGCCACCGGCACGATCTCCAAGAGTCCGCGATCCACGAGGCCGATCCACGCCATGGCAAAGCCGCCTGCCTCGACGGCGATACGGCAGGCCTCCTTGAACAGCTCGGCGCGGTCACGCGTGCGCACGATGAGCGTGTTGATGCCGCTCAGCATCGCTTGAACCCGATTGAGCTGGCGGATGCGTTTCTCGGCAAGCTTGCGATCCGTCACGTCGCGTACCAGCGACACAATGGTCCAGCGTTCGTCGAGCAGTTGCGCCTCGCGCCGCACTTCCAACCAGAGCGCAGACCCGTCGGCACGCCGGCGCAGCAGTTCGAGCGGCTTTTCGTCGACTGCCCCCGCGATCAAGCGATCGTAACTCGTCGCAAGTTCGGCGAGCGGAATGTCGAGAGCGGCGAGCAGGCCGCCGGCGAAGACCTCTGCTCGCGTCTTGTTCTGCAGCCGGCAGGCCGCATCGTTGAAATGCACGAACGTCATGTCGGCCCGATCGATCAGGTAAATGGCATCCGTCGTCGCGTCCATCGCCGCGGCAAACCGGCGCAACGACTGTTCAACGAGCTTCTCGACGGTGGTGTCGACGTGCATCACGACGGCACCCGCTTGCGGCGGGGCGCCAAGCGGCGTGACCGTCATCCGGAACCACTTCGGACCGGCGGGCATCTCGCAGGGATACTCGAAGGAAAAGCACTTGCTCCGTCCGTTCAGCACGGAGCGGATACCGACGGCGACGGCGTCAGCGCCCGAGGCTCCCACTCCTGCCGCGCTGTCGCAAATCGCGAGATAATTCAAACCCAGGCAACAGGCCGGGTCCCCCAGTGAGTTTGATGCGGCCAGCTGCCGCCAGGCTTCGTTGACCGAAAGGATCACGCCGTTCGGGTCGAGCATGACGATGTGCGCCGGCAAGGCGTCGAGGATCGTGGCGTCGCGTGCGGCTTGCGTGTATCGATTCTCATTCTCGGAGCGATGCAGCAAGTCGTCACCGCAGGCTCGGTCGAGGAGGGCATCGACCTCACCGGCCGCCAGTTCTTCCGCGCGCCGCTGCGTGCGGCTGAGTGTCTTGATCGATGTCTTCACGGTAGCAGCCACATGTATCTGAATATCGGCCGGCGCGCATTGAACTGCAGCGGATCGCCGCGAGACTCGACGCAGGCGTCGAGGCGGAGGCGGCAGACGACGCAGCCATCTCGGGAAACCCTGCAATAAACTCGGTTCCTTAGCCTAATGCCGCCATCGAAAGGAGTGGCTCGGCGCAAGCAACTCCCCATTTCATTCCGCAGTTTCGCGTCCACATCTGTAACGGCACGACATATGATCGATTGTGTGAGGTGTGCCTCAAACGCCGATTCGAGTCGGCGTAGTCTCCCCACCTCGAATTGCGAGCCCCCTCGGGTCAGATACGCCAGGCGCATGTTTGGCGGTTCACCTCTCAACTTGGCTTCACAGGAACAAAGATGGCGCTAATCAAGAAATCGATACCCGCGGCAGTCCCCTTCAATGCTGACACCGGCAAAACGTCGAATGCTTCGACGCGAGAAGCGGACGCGCAGCGCAAGAAGGCGCGCACGCTCGCCAAACAGCAGCAAGCGGCCGAGCGGGTAGCCGCCGCCACGGGCCAATTATCCTCGGGCATCAATGAGGCCGCCGCGGCCGCCGAGCAGTTGAAGCGCAACGCGGAGCAAATCGCGACCGGCGCCGAGGAAGCCTCGGGTGCCGCACAAGAGTCATTGGTGGCGTTCAAGCAAGTCGAAGGCGCGATCGCCCGACAGATGCAGAACGCAACATCCAGCCAATCGAAGATCGAGGCCACACAAGCCCTCGTCGTCAAGACCAGTGGCGAGGTGGCAAATCTCGTCGAGAACGTGCGCTTGGCCGCCGGCCGACAAACGACGTCGGTGAAGATGGTCGCCGAACTGGAAAAGCAAGCGGCGTCCATCGGTGATATCGTCAAGGCGGTTGCTCGCATCGCTGACCAGACGAATCTCCTCGCGTTGAATGCCGCGATCGAAGCGGCGCGTGCCGGGCAGCATGGGAAGGGCTTCGCCGTGGTTGCCGACGAGGTACGCACACTGGCGGAGACCTCGGAAAAAAGCGCCAAGCAGATCCAGGCTCTGGTCGGTCAGATCCAACAGGAGGTAAAGGTGATCGCCGAGGGCATCGGCGCCTCGGCCAGCACGGTGTTGAGCGAAGCGCAAAACGGGGGAAAAATCACCGCGCAGCTAGAGCAGATTCGCGTCGATTCGATCGAAATCGTCAAAGGCATCACCGAGATCGCGGCCGCTGCAGAGCAATCCGCAGTCGCCTCCAAGCAGGCGCTCAAGGGTACGGAGGACATTGCCGCGGCAGCCGAAGAACAAGCAGCGGCGGCCACGGAATCGACCAAGACCGTCGCCGAGCAGAGTCAGGCCCTGGGCCAGTGTGAGCTCGCGGCGCAGACCTTGTCCGAGCTCGCCGAGGATTTGAAGAATTCTGCGGATGTCGCCAAGAGCGCCGAGGAAGTAGCCTCCTCCGCCGAGGAACTGTCGTCCGCGGTGCAGGAAATCACACGCTCGGGTGCACAAATCATGGCTGCGCTCGAACAAATCCGCAAAGGCGCGCAGGTGCAGTCCGCGGGCACCACGGAATCATCGGCCGCGATCGTGCAAATTGAACGGGGACTCGAAGCCGCTCAAACCCGCAGCCGCGTTGCAGGGGACAAGGTGGGCTCCATCAAGGGATTGCTCGGCGTCAACAAGACAAGCGTGGATGATCTCATCAAGGGCATTTACACAGCTGCCGAAGCGTCCGGGAGCAGCCTCAAGCAGATCAAGGAGTTGGAATTGATCTCGCGCCGGATCGACAAGATCGTCGATGCGATCACCACGGTGTCGATCCAGACCAACATGCTCGCGGTCAACGGATCGATTGAAGCGGCTCGAGCGGGTGAATACGGCAAGGGCTTCGTCGTGGTGGCGACGGACATCCGCAACCTCGCCCATGACTCGGCCGAGAACGCCGATCGGATCAAGGATCTGGTCAAGTCGGTGCAGGATCAGATCGGGGTGGTTGCGCGCGATCTCGATGAGATCATGGCGTCGGCGTCCGCGGAGGCGGACCGGGCGAAATCCATCACGAGCAGTTTGCTGTCGATCGAGGGGGATATCCAAGCCGTCGACGATGGCGCACGCGAGATTTCGTCGGCCGCCAACGAGATCGGAGTCGCGATCGCACAGGTCAAGACCGGCATCGACCAAATCTCCGCGGCCGCGCATGAGGCCGAGAAGGCCGTGACCGAGGCCGCCACCGCCGCGAAACAGCAATCGAAGGGCGCCGAGGAATTGTCGGCCGCCGTCGAAGAGATCGCCTCGTTGGCCGATGAGCTGCAGAGCGCCGCCTGATATCCGCCCCTCGTATCCAGGAGAGGACCATGAGTATTGAGACGTCCACGCCGGGGCAGGACGCCCCGCCCGAACAAAAATCCGAGATTTGCCAATTTGTCACCTTCGTCGTCGGCGAGGAAGTCTTCGCGGTCGATCTCGCGCCCGTGCAGGAAATCATCCGCGTCCCCGACGTGGTCGGCGTGCCGCTGGCGCCGCCCAGCCTCGACGGCCTCGCGAATCTGCGCGGCAGGATATTGCCCATCATCAGTCTGCGGCGCATCTTCGGTTTCGAGCAGCGTCCCTATGACGATTCTACGCGGGCCGTCGTGATCGACCTTGGTCAGCCCTTGGGTTTCGTCGTCGATCGCGTGGCGAGCGTCGTCGGCGTCGATCGCCGTCAGATCGAGTCCCCCGGCTCGATCCAGTCGACCATCGAAACCGCACTGCTGTCCGGCCTCCTCCGGGACGTAGGCGGCCACAAAATGATCATGGTGCTGGATTTCGCCCGGCTCATTGCCGATCAGTTCACCGGTACCGCCCGGACCGCATCTGAAGCCGTGGGACGTGCCCACCTGAGCACCGACCGGCAGACCGCCGTGCCCGAGGCGATCAGCGCAGAACTGCAGTTCGTGAGCTTCGAGGTCGCCAACCAGGAGTATGCGATCATCATCGATGACGTGAAGGAGATCGTCCAGGTCCCTGCGGACATCGTCCGAGTACCGCACGCGAAAGCGCATGTGCTCGGCGTGATGACCCTGCGCAACCGGCTCCTCCCGCTCGTCTCGCTGCGCCGGATGTTCGGTCTGCCGGATCGGGATTCGGACGGTGAAAGCCGGATCGTCGTCGTGTCGCTCGCGGGCGCTTCGGTGGGCGTCGTCATGGACAGCGTCAATCAGGTCCTGCGCGTTGCGCGCTCGGCCGTGGACCGCATGCCCGGGCTTCTCGCCCAGGACGGCAATATGTCCGACATCGAGGAGATTTGCCGTCTTGACGGCGGCAAGCGCCTCGTGTCGATTCTCTCGGTGGAAAACCTGTTCCGCCATTCCGCGATGAAGGCGGCAATCAACACGGTGGCTGACATGACGCTCGAGCGCAAGACCGATGCAAGCAACACGGGCGTTGACGGACCCGCCGACGAGGAGGAACAGATCGTCGTATTTCGGCTCGGCAAGGAGGAATTCGGCGTGCCGATCGAGAGCGTCCAGGAAATCGTGCGCCTGCCCGATGAAATGACCAAGGTGCCGAAAGCCGCCGCCGCAGTCGAAGGGGTGATCAACTTGCGCGGCGCGGTGCTCCCCGTCATCGATCTGCGCCGCCGCCTAGGATTGGCGCCGATCGAGCGCAGCGATGGACAGCGCATCGTGGTCCTCATGATCGACAACGTACGAACTGGGTTCATCGTAGATTCCGTGGCCGAGGTGCTGAAGGTGCCGAAATCCGCGATCGAACCCGCGCCGCATCTGTCCGGCGATCAAAATCAGGTGCTCGCACGCATGGCAAATCTCGAGAAGCAAAAGCGCATGGTGCAGTTGATCGAGCCCAAGCATCTGATCGAGAAGCAGCACCGCGACAGCCTCGCGCAGCTCGCAGCGGCTTGAAGCCGCCGTAAACCGCGTGCGGCATGATCAAACTGCTGATCGTCGACGATTCCGCCCTGATGCGCCGGCAGCTATCGGCGCTATTCGACGGCGAACCTGACTTCGACATTCGGACCGCCCGCAACGGCCGCGAGGCGGTGGAGGAGAACCGCGCCTTTCAACCCGACGTCGTCACGCTCGACATCAACATGCCGGAGATGGACGGGCTGACGGCGCTTTCGATGATCATGGTCGAGCGTCCGGTGGCCGTGGTCATGGTTTCCTCGCTCACGGAGAAAGGAGCGCTCGCCACGCTCGAGGCCTTGAATCTGGGGGCGGTCGATTATGTGGCAAAACCCGGCGGCACCATCTCGCTGTCGATCGATGCCATTCGGGCCTCGCTGCTCAGCAAAGTCCGCGTCGCGGCCCGGGCGCGGCTCAAACCGCTGGGTGCCGTCAAGCGCGGAGCCCTCCGTCCCGGCAGTTCCCCGGTCTCGGGCGCGCCGCCGCCCGCCACAGGCGTCGCTCCGGCGGCCACAGCGGCGCGGCGCAGTCTCGGCAGTGCAGGCGTGGTGGTGATCGGCGTCTCGACGGGCGGACCGCGGACGCTCGAGAGCATCCTGCCAAACCTGCCGGCGGCCTTTCCCTGGTCGATACTGGTCGCTCAGCACATGCCCGCGAGCTTCACGCTGCCTTTCGCGCAGCGCTTGAACGGTATTTGCGCCATGCCGGTGATCGAAGCAAGCCGACCGATGACCCTGGAAGCCGGCACCATCTACATCGCGAAGGGCGGTGCGGACATGCAAGTGGTGCTGCGCGGCGGCAAGCCGACGGTCATTTCTTCGCCGGAGAACGCCGAGTTTCTCTGGCACCCTTCCGTCGAGCTGCTCGGCCGGACCGCGCTCGATCAGTTCGAGGCGACGCACGTCGTCGGGGTGATGCTGACGGGCATGGGCAACGACGGCTCGGAAGCGTTCTCGAACATCAAGAAGCGGGGCGGGCGGACGATCGCCGAGTCCGAGGATTCGGCGGTGGTCTTCGGGATGCCGGCGGAATTGATCAAGAAGGGCGGCGCGACCGTGACCCTGCACGCCGACAAGATCGCCCGCCAGATCAACACCTGGATATTGGGCTGACGGCAGGATCAACCATGGCATTCATCAAGAAATCCCCTGAACCGCGCAATCTGGCCGACGACGAGCGCACGGGATCGCGCGACTTCGAGGGGCTGATTTGCAAGCTCGACGACCCCGACTCCGGGGTGCGCCGCTGGGCGGCACGCGACCTGGCAGTGCATCCCGGCGCCAGCGCGGCGCTGCTCGGCCGGCTGGAGAGGGAAAACGAGGTGTCGGTGCGGGAAGTCATTCTGACCGCCCTGGTCCGCATTGCCGACCTCGTGGCGGTCGCCGGATTCGTGAGTTGTCTCCGCAGCGAGGATGCAAACCTGCGCAATGAGGCCATCGAGGCGATGAAGTCGCTGCCGGTCGAAGTCGCGCCCATCATGCGCGGTCTCCTGGTCGATCAGGACGCGGATGTGCGCATCTTTGCGATCAACATTCTCGAGTCTTTGCGTCACCCGGACGTCGAGGCCTGGTTGCTCGAGGTCATCGAGCGGGACCCGATGGTCAACGTCTGCGGCACGGCGGTCGACCTGCTCAGCGAGGTGGGATCGAGCGCATCCCATGATGCACTCGAGCGCCTCAAGGCACGTTTCGCCGCGGAGCCGTATATCCAATTTGCCGCCGACCTGGCATTGCAGCGCATCGCGCCGGCTTCAGACGGCCAGAAATGACGGCAGCCACGATCAGCCAGGACGATTTTCTGAAATTCCAGGAATATTTCTACCGAAAAACCGGCATCCGATTCGAGGACAGCAAGCGCTACTTCGTCGACAAACGCTTGCTGGAGCGCATAGGCCACACGGAAAGCGCGAACTTTCGGGAATATTTTGCGAGGCTCCGGTTCGAAGCAGGCGGCTCCGAGCTGCAGGCGCTGGTCAACCTCATGACGGTCAATGAGACCTATTTCTTCCGGGAGGAGTACCAGTTCGATTGTCTGGTGAACTCGATACTGCCCGACATCGTCGCGCGCAAGCGGGACAAGAGCCCGATCCGCATCTGGGTGCTGCCATCCTCCTCCGGCGAAGAGGCCTATACGATCGCCATGTGCCTGATCGAGCGCTGGCCGGGAATTACCGACCATGACGTCGAGATCATCTCCTCGGACATCGACACCAAGATTCTCGCGCAAGCGAAGGCCGGGCTGTACTCGGCCCGCTCGACGATGCATGTGCCCGAGGCGTATCTGCGCAAGTACTTCACAAAAACCGCCGGCGGCTTCCAGATCGACGATGCGCTGCGGTCCGCGGTCGACTTCACGCGCGTGAACCTTCAGGATCCCTCAGACGTGAGGCCCTACCGGAATTTCGACATCATTTTCTGCCGCAATCTGCTGATCTATTTCGACGACGTCTCGCGCAAACAGGCCGCCGAGACCTTTTATGACGCGTTACAGCCGGGCGGGTACATCCTGCTCGGGCATTCGGAATCCATGAGCCGGATCTCGTCGCTGTTTCAGATTCGCAAGTTCGCGGACGCGATCGTTTATCAACGGCCGGGAGTAGGAAAGTGACGAAGCGCATATTGATCGTGGACGACGCCGCGACGGTTCGGATGTACCACCGCGGCATCCTGGAAGCGGCCGGTTTCAGTGTGGATGAGGCCGTGAACGGCATCGAAGCGCTCGAGAAGGCGCTCGTCACGGCCTATGACCTGTACCTGGTCGACGTCAACATGCCGAAAATGGACGGCTACGCGTTCTTGCGCGAATTGCGCGGCCGCACGGAGCTCACGCAGCCGCCGGCGGTGATGATCTCGACCGAAGCCGAGGCAAGCGACCGCACCAAGGCCTATGAGGCCGGTGCGAACTTCTACATGTTGAAGCCCACCCGGCCCGACAGTTTGATCGGCCACTTGCGGGTGTTGCTCGGGACGGCAAGCCAATGACACCGATTCTCCAACAGTTCATGACGGAATCGCGCGATTTCCTGCAGAGCATCGGCGAAAACCTTCTCAAGTTGGAGAAGGCGCCGCAGGATGCCGATCTCATGAGCGATTTGTTCCGTTCGGTGCACACGCTCAAGGGCAACTCGGGTCTGTTCGACTTTCCGGAAATGTCGCGGGTCCTGCATGCTGCAGAGGATCTGATGAGCGTGGTGCGCGACGGGCAGTTGAGCTTCGACCGGCGCCTCGCTGACCGCCTGCTCGAGGCGATGGACTTCGTGAGTCTGTTGTTGGATGAACTCCAAGGCGGTGCGAGCAGCAGCGCGGAACATGCCCAAGCCTCGGTCCGGCTCGCCGCTTCGCTGCGCGAACTGATCGTCGTTCCCGACGCGACGCAGCAAGGATCGGCGGAAGCGGCGAGCGGCCATGGAGGCACGGCGAAGCCGGGAGTACCGCTGGATAGGGTGCCGGACGCCCTGCGCGCCTCCTGGGGCGAGGCTGCGCGTGCCGGAGCAGCGCTGCATTGGATTGTCTACACCCCGGCGTCCGATTGCTTCTTCAAGGGCGAGGATCCGTTCCATCAGGTGCGCCAAACCCCCGGCATCGTCTGGCAGAGCGCGAGCGCCGTCGAGTCGTGGCCGCCGCTCGCCGAACTCGATCCTTATCACTGCGTGCTGCGATTCGATCTGGTCACCGCCGCACCCCGCACGGCCCTCGATGAGCATTATCGCTACGTTCCGGAACAGGTGGCGATCGTGCCATTGACGCTCGAGGCCTTAAACCCTGAGCATCGCGCCGCTGCGCCGGCCGATGGCGTCGCCGCAGTTCGCGCGACGACCGTGGGTTCGGCAAGCCAGGCGACGCCTGCCGGCGGGGTCGCCGCAAGTTGCGTGGATGCGATTCTGGCGGCGCAGATCGTTGCCCTGGGGCTGCCCGACGCCGTGGCCTGGCTGCCCGGCCGGCTCAAGGCGATCGCGGCCACGCTTGCCGCCTGTCATCGCAGCCGCGGGCAGGAGGACGTGTTGCCCGCACTGGACGCCGCGCTCGCGCTTGCGCTCGCGTCGAGCAGCTCGCAGCCGCTCAAGGAATGGCTGGCGGCGGAGGGGAATTCTTCGCCCATCGCCTCGATTTCCCCGGCACCGGAGGCCGCCTCGACCACCGGCGGCGACGTCCCGTTCGGACGGCGCTCCGACGACGCATTGCCGGCCACGGCGGTGCTCAAAGTCGACCAGGAGAAGGTCGACCGGCTCATGAACTTGATCGGCGAAATGGTCGTCGCGAAGAACGGACTGCCGTTTCTGGCCGCTCGGGCCGAAACCGTCTACGATGTCCGCGAATTGTCGCGCGAAATCAAGACCCAGTACGCCGTCATCAACCGCATCGCCGAGGAGATGCAGGATGCCATCATGCAGGTCCGCATGATGCCGGTATCCAGCGTATTCCAACGCTTCCCGCGCCTGGTGCGCGACATCTCCCGCAAGCTCGGCAAGGAAGTCCTCCTGACGCTCGAAGGCGAGGAGACCGAAGCCGACAAGAACATCATCGAGGCCCTGGCCGAACCGCTGATTCACATCGTTCGCAACAGCCTGGATCATGGTATCGAGACACCGGAAGCGCGCCGCGCGGCCGGCAAGGCGGTCGAGGGCCGGTTGGTGATCCGTGCATCGCAGGACTCGGGCCGCGTCCTGATCGACATCAGCGACGACGGCAAGGGCATCGATCCGGCCGTCATCAAACGCAAGGCTTACGAGAAGGGCATCATCGACGAAGCGGCGCTCGAGCGGATCGGCGATCAAGAGGCCATCAATCTGGTGTTCGCAGCGGGATTCTCGACCGCCGACACGGTCTCCGACCTGTCGGGTCGTGGCGTCGGCATGGACGTCGTGCGCAATGCGGTCGAACGCGTGAACGGTTCGGTCGCATTGACCAGCGATGTGGGAAAGGGCACCCGCCTGCGCCTGTCGCTGCCGTTGTCGATGGCGGTGACCAATGTGATGGTCATCGAATCCAACAAGCAGATCTTCGGCGTCCCCATGGACATGGTGCTCGAGACGGTCCGCATACCGCGCAGTGCGATCCGCTCGATCAAGAATCGGCAGACGATCGTGCTGCGAAATCGCGTTCTGCCGCTGCGCTCGCTGAACGAGCTGTTGGCGGACGATTTACCTCAAGTTTCAAACGAATTGGACGAAATGGCTACATTGGTCGTACAGATCCACGGCGAATCCCTCGGCATCGTGGTCGATGACTTCCGCGAGGTCGTGGATATCATTCTGAAACCCTTGGGCGGGATCTTGAACGCACTACCGGGCTACTCCGGTTCGGCGCTGCTCGGCGATGGTTCCGTGCTGATGGTGCTGAATCCGAAGGAGCTGGTGACATGGCAGTGACTTACGCGGGCAATGAGGCGCACTTTGGCGGCATCGTGGGGGTGGAAGATGCCGAGGCGCTTCTCGCCTGGCTGTACGAGCATCCCCAGGCGACGCTCGATCTCGCGGACTGCACCCACATCCACGCGGCGGATTTGCAGGTGTTGATGGCGGCGGCGCTCACCGTCGCGGAGTGGCCGCACGATGCAGCGCTCGCGGTGTGGCTGAAGTCGGCCTTGAGTCGAGGTTAAGAGGAAAAGTAGATGGCAAAAACGATCATGATCGTGGACGACTCGAGCACCATGCTGATGAGCCTGCGCAACAGTCTCGAAATCGCCGGATTCAATGTTCTGGAAGGCAATGACGGCTCGGTGGCGCTCAAGACCCTGCAGGGCGGCGCCAAGCCGGATCTCATCATCACGGACATCAACATGCCCAAGATGGGCGGCATCGAATTCATCAGCAAGGTGCGCGCGCTGCCCGGATTTCGCTTCATTCCCATCCTTGCGCTCACCACCGAGAGCCAGCAGGGCAAGCGCGACGAGGCGAAAAAGCTCGGAGCCACGGGCTGGCTGCTCAAGCCGGTGAGCGGCACCGACTTGAACAAGATCATCAAACAGGTATTGCCGGGGGCATGAGCCGCGATGAGTGGCCACCAACACCGTGCCCCGGCGACAGGAGCGGCCCTCGACGTCTACCTGCAGCTCGAAGAGGCCATCGATGGAACCCTGAGCGGTATCATCTGCGACACGGACAGCTCGGCCCGGTCGATCATCAAGCACGTTCGCCGGCTGCATGAGTCGGCCAGCACGCTGGTCTCCTATCTCGATGGCACGAGCCTGCAGGCCGGCGATTTCGGCAAGGAAATCCTCGAGAGCGTCGCATTCCTCGGCGACATCGGGGCGTTCATCGAGCGTCTGCCGGAGAAAATGGAGCGCGATCTGTCGAGCGTCCAGGCCTTGGTCGCTGAGATCCGCTTTCTCGGTGAAGTGACCTCGGATGTGAAAGCCATCAGTCTGCAGTCGCACCTCCTCGCCATCAATGCGGCCGTCGAAGCAGGCCGGGCGGGCACCGTCGGTTCCGCCTTCAAGGTGGTCGCCGACGAGATGCGCAGACTCGCGGGCAACTCCAGTGCCATGGCCCTGAAGATCAACAAGGGATTGGCCCGTGCCCAGGAGATCGTCGAGAACGGCCTGCAGTCCACGATCACCGAGTCGGCCGGCCAGATCGCGGACGTATCCAAGGCCGCGGCAACGATAGCCAGGCTGCGGGACAATTTCGATGACATGAGCCAGTACTACAAGACGCGCTTTGCGATCGTGATGAAGCACAATGAGGATCTGGTGAAGGATATCGGTGAAGCGCTCGGCCAGATCCAATATCAGGACGTCGTCCGGCAGTCGATCGAGCGCATCCGCGACGCCGCGCGGCGCCGCAACGATGCCCTGCGCTCGCTGGCGTTCATGGACGGCGACCATGCCGGCGAGGACGATGAGCTTCCGGTGCAGCTCGAATTGATCCTCGACGACTATCTCGCCGAAGAACGCAAGCACCGGCACCCCGATCGCCAAACCCAGGGCGCTGACGCGCCGCTCAAGGTCGAGTTGTTCTAAAGATCCGCTCAGTGCGCGGATCGCGCCGGCGCGGTCTTTTCTTCGACGGGAAATGACGCGACGATCTTGGTGCCTTCACCGACCGCGGTTTCGATTTCGAAACGGCCGCCGGCCGAGGCCACCCGCTCGCGCATGCTGCTCAAGCCCACACGCCCGACGACGGTTGCGCGCGCGAGAGCGTCCCGCAGGTCGAATCCCACTCCGTCATCGACGATGGAAACGATCAGGTATCCGTTCACGCACTTCAATCCGACGCGCAGATTCGTCGCCCGCGAGTGTGTGATCGCGTTGGCAAGCCCTTCTTGAACGATGCGAAAGCAGGCGAGCGCCACGTTCGGCGCCACGCTGCCGAGATTGTCGTCGGATTCGAAGGCAATCCTTTGACTCGGCGACATGCGCACGTGATCGACGTGCGAGCGCAAGGCATCCGGCAGCGCCCGGTCGGTGACGACCGGCGATCGCAGGCCGACGGTGAGGTCATGCATGTGATCGATGGCCTTCTGGAGGAGTTCGATCCAATCGGCGACCAGCTCGCCCGGTACCCGCTCCACGGGAAGTCGTTGAGAGGGGGCCATGCTCATGCGCAGACCGACGAGTATCTGTTGAACGTCGTCGTGCAGTTCTGCCGCCAGGTAACGCCGCTGGCGTTCCTCGACGCCGCTCGATTCCTCGGTGAGCCGGACCACCTTGGAGTTCGCCGAGGCGAGCGAGGATTCCGCAGCGCACTGCGCCGTGACATCACGGGTCAGGAAGAGCATGGCATGGATCGCGGGATCCGCGAGGAAACTGCGTGCGGAGGCCAGTATGGTCCGCCAGGACCCCCCCTTGTGCAGATAGCGCAGCTTGACCGCTTCGCAAGGTTTGCCCTTGAGCGCCCGCGCGAAGACCTTGCTCGCGCGCCCACAGTCGTCGGGGTGAATGATGTCCTGATAAGGGCGGCCGACCAGGTCCTCGGGATCATAGCCGCCGAGCGACTTGATCCCGGCCGACACGCCGTGGACCACTCCATTCGCGCCGAGAACTTCAATGAAATCCGGGCCCTGGTCCATCATCGTCAACAGATTCTTGGCCAACGGCGTGAGCGAAGTCATCGGGGGATGCAATTCGACCGGCATCGCGCCGTCCCTGCGGTGTTGAACACCCCAAAATTACACCACGACGTGGAAATTATTGCCGTACGGGAGCGCACACAGTCAACGCCGCCGCCGGCGCGCCGGCCGCCCCGTAGGGGGCACCGATGCCGCGAAAGCCGACCAGTTTGCCGTTCTGCTCGTCCCAGAGCCGATACGCGAGCGAGCGAAGACTTGCGAGCAAGGTGAGCGGCTTGACTTGCACGAACAGAGCGTCTGCGTCGTGACAACGCTGCAGGTGGTAGTTCGGAATCCTCGGGCACAGATGATGGATGTGATGCAAGCCGATGTTGCCCGAGAACCACTGCAGAATCTTCGGCAGCTTGTAGAACGAACTTCCTTGCAACGCAGCATCCGTATAACTCCAGGTGCCGCTGCGCTGCCAATAGGCGCCGTCGAATTGGTGCTGCACGTAAAACAGCCAGATGCCGGCGGCGCCCGCGATCGTGGTGACGGTGAGCTGCAGCAGCAGGTAGGTCTTGATTCCGAGTATCGCGCTCATCGAACACGCCATTACAAGTGTTGCGAGATTCATCCAATGAACCGAACGCCGTTCCCGCGTGGGTGCTCCCGCGGCGGAGAAACGCTGGTGGATCACGAATAAATAGAACGGCGCGAGGACGAACAGGACGAAGGGATTGCGCGCCAGTCGATACGCGAATCGCCTCCAGCGCGACGACTCGAGGTACTCCCGCACGGTCAGCGTCCAGATGTCCCCGGCGCCGCGCCGATCCAGGTCGCCGCAAGTGCGGTGATGCAATGCGTGTTGCCAGCGCCAGTGGTAGTAAGGCGTCAAGGTCAGCATTCCAGTGACGAAGCCGACAGTCCGGTTGGCGGCTCCGGACTTGAAAAAGGAGCCGTGGCCGCAATCGTGAAAAATGATGAAGATTCGAACGAGAAATCCGGCCGCCAATACGGCGAGCGCCGACGTGATCCATGGGGAGATCGAAACGCTCCTGTACATCGCGTACCAGAGGATCGCGTAGGGACCGAGCGTGTTGATCACCTGCCAGTTGGCGCGTGCGCTCGATGCGCTTCGATATCGGCTAACGATCGATTTCCAGCGCGCGACGACCGAGGCGGCGGCGGTATCGATGGGTTTATCATTCATGTGTGGGTTTCCAACTAGGGAGGATGGGCGATCCAAGCTGCGCCGGGCGCATCGCGCCGGGAGGTCATCGGCACAACGAGCCGGAACTTTAGCGGTATCGCCCGCGACTTGCGGGGATGGACCGCACACTATGAGCAACTGCGCGCAGCAAGTGCCCGTGCGCGGCCGGGCGGCCGGCTAGCCGAGTTGATCCAACAATTGCTCGATGCGCTCGAACAGAGCGTCCTCGGTGCGCGCAATGTGGCCGAAGCGCAGTTTGAGCGGCCCCTCGAGCCGGTACTCCTTGGGCTTGCCCTGGATGAGCTTGAGCACGCGTTTCGGATCGACCTTGTTGTCGGCGTCGAACGTGATCGCGCCCGCGGCCGCGCCGGCGTCGATCTTGCGGATCCCGAGGCTGGCCGCGCGCAGCTTGAGCCGTGCCACGCGGAACAGCGTCTCGGCAAAGAGCGGCATGGGACCGAAGCGGTCGATCATCTCGGCCTTGAGTTCGTCGAGTTCCTCGCGCACGAGCGTGCTCGCGATGCGCTTGTAGAGCACGAGGCGCAAATGGACGTCGGGCACGTAATCCGCGGGAATCAGCGCCGGTAGATGCAGCTCGACTTCCGGGCCCGCGTCGAGGGGGCGCTCGAGGTCGGCCTGCTTGCCGGATTTGAGCGCGCTCACCGCGCGTTCGAGCAGTTCCATGTACAGATTGAAGCCGATCTCGTGGATCTGGCCGCTTTGCTCGTCGCCGAGCAATTCGCCGGCACCGCGGATTTCGAGGTCGTGGGTCGCGAGCGTGAAGCCCGCGCCGAGTTCCTCGAGGGACTCGAGCGCCTCGAGCCGCTTGACGGCGTCCGCGGTCATCGCCTTGCGGGGCGGCGTGATCAGATACGCATAAGCGCGGTGGTGCGAGCGGCCCACGCGGCCGCGCAGCTGGTGGATCTGTGCGAGGCCGAAGCGGTCGGCGCGGTCGATGATGATGGTGTTCGCCGTCGGTACGTCGATGCCGCTTTCGATGATCGTCGTGCAGACGAGCACGTTGAAGCGGCGGTGGTAGAAGTCGAGCATGAGCTGCTCGAGTTCGCGTTCGCGCATCTGACCGTGACCCACCGCGACGGTCGCTTCCGGCACGAGTTCGCGGATCGCCTGGGCGGTCTTTTCGATCGTTTCGATCGTGTTGTGCACGAAATAGATCTGTCCGCCGCGGCGAATTTCGCGCAAGCAGGCCTCGCGCACGACCGTCTCGTTCCATTCGAGCACGAACGTCTTGACGGCGAGGCGATCGGCGGGCGGCGTCGTGATCAGCGATAGGTCGCGCAAACCGCCCATGGCCATGTTGAGCGTGCGCGGGATCGGTGTCGCCGTGAGCGTGAGCACGTCGACCTCCGCGCGCAGCGCCTTGAGCCGTTCCTTGTCGCGCACGCCGAAGCGGTGTTCTTCGTCGATCACGACCAAGCCCAAATCCTTGAAGCGTACCTTGCCCTGCAACAGGCGCTGCGTCGCGATCACGATGTCGACAGTGCCCGCGGCGACCCCCTGCAACACGCCCTCGGCCTCCTTGTTGGTCCGAAAGCGCGATAGACTCTCCACGCGCACCGGCCAATCGGCGAACCGGTCCACGAAAGTCGTGTAATGCTGCTGGGCAAGCAGTGTCGTCGGCACGAGGACCGCAACCTGCTTGCCCGCCTGCACGGCGACGAAGGCGGCGCGCAGCGCGACCTCGGTCTTGCCGAAGCCGACATCGCCGCAAATGACGCGGTCCATCGGCTTGTCCGACCGCAAATCCTCGATGACCTGGGTGATTGCCACGGCCTGATCGGCCGTTTCCTCGAACGGGAAGCCGCTCTGGAAGGCCCGGTATTCGGCTTCACCCGAGACGATCCGGGTTCCCTGCCGCGCGGCCCGCCGCGAATACAGATCGAGCAGCTCCGCCGCCACGTCGCGAATGCGCTGGGCGGCCTTGCGGCGGGCCTTTTGCCACTGATCGCCGCCGAGCTTGTGCAACGGTGCCGTCTCGGCGGGGGCGCCGGTATACCGCGACACGAGATGCAGCGCCTGCACGGGCACATAGAGTTTGTCGCCGTCGGCGTATTCGAGCACGAGGAACTCGCTCGTTTGTCCGGCGACGTCCATCGTCTGCAGGCCGACGTAGCGGCCGACGCCGTAGGTCTCGTGGACGACCGGCGCGCCGATGCGCAGATCCGACAATTCCTTGAGGATCTTGGCCGGATCTCGCTCTGCGCGCCGCCGTCGGCGCTCCTGGCGGGCCCGATCGCCGAACAGCTGATTCTCGGTGAGGATCTCGAGCGGCGGCGCCGCGAGCTTCAGACCCGAGACGACCGCGGACACCGTGATGCCGAGCGGCGCGGTGCCGGCCGTGAAGCTTGCGAAGCCGTCGAATACCTGGGGAAGGATGCTGCGCGCGCGCAGCAGATCGAGCAGCAACTCACGCCGGCCCGCCGACTCGGCCGCGAGCAGCACGCGTGCGGGACTTGCCGCCAGATGGGCGACCAGTGCCGCGACCGGCTGTTCCGCGCGCACATCGATGCGCACGTCGGCCGGCGCGGAACTCGCGAAGTTCTGCACATCCCCCGGCGTCTCCGGGGGCCATTCGAAACTCTGCAGGGCAACACGCGGCCAGGCGGCGAACTGCTCGCGCAACTCCGCGGGCGGCAGAAAAAGCTCCGCGGGATCGAGGATCGGCCGATGCCGGTCGTGGCGCAACTGCTCATGGCGCTGAACGATGCCGTCCCACAGGCCCTCCGCGGCCGACGCGGCTTCGCTCACGTCGATGAGCACGCTGCCCGGCGGCAGATATTCGAACAGGTGCGACGTGCGCTCGAAGAACAGCGGCAGGAAATACTCGATGCCGCCGGTCGCAATCGACTGGCTCACATCGCGATAGACGGTTTGCTCGGCGAGGTCGCCCGTGAAGCGCAACCGGTAGCGTCGCCGGAATTCGCGCACGGACTCGGGGTTGAGCGGCGTCTCGCGGGCCGGCAACAATTCGATGCGCTCCTGCTTGTCGCCGGAGCGCTGGGTGTCGGGATCGAAACGGCGGATGCTATCGACGTCGCGATCGAGCAGGTCGATGCGAAACGGATGTTCGGAACCCATCGGAAAGACGTCGAGCAGCGAGCCGCGCACCGCGAACTCGCCGTGCGCGACGACCTGGGTCACGGCGGCATAGCCCGCGGCGGTCAGTTGCGCCCGCAAGCTCTCCAACTCGAGCCGCTCGCCGACGTGGACCTTGAGCGAGTAGGCCTCTATGTAGCTGCGCGGCGGCAAGCGCTGCAGCAAAGTATCGATGGCGACGATCCAGACCCCGCCACGCGCATGCGGAAGCTCGGCGAGCGCCGCGAGGCGCGTCGAGACGATGTCCGGATGCGCCGAAAAACCGTCGTAGGGCAGCGTCTCCAAGTCCGGGAAACTGCGCACGGCGACCGTGGCGCCCGCGCCGCTCCCGGCGCCGGCGAAAAAAGCGATCTCGTCGGCCAATGACTCCGCTTCGCGCGAAGTGGGTGCGATCACGATCAATGGCGCGTTCGCCTTGGCTGCGGCTTCCGCGATCGCGAGGGAGGCCGCCGCTCCATAGAGCTTGCCCCATTTGATGAGACGCCCACCCGCCGTCGGCAGGCGCGGCGCGAGCAACGCTTGGGCGTGAGGCACGACGGAAGGCATGGAACGGGGCGCGGTCGACGGCATTGAACTCGAGGGGCGTGTCAGGACACGAAGCGGTGCATTTTTTGAATAAATGCATTTAAAACAAAAATGCCCACCGCGACCTTGCGGTCGCGGTGGGCCTGTACTCGTCGCCCGAGATGTTACGTGAAGAGCGCTTTAGCCTGCAACCACGGAATGAATCACGTGGTCATACTCGAAATACACGATGAAACCTTGATATTCCCAACGGCTGATGGGTGGTTTGCCGATGGCCGGAATCTTGGTCACGGGATTGCCGAACTGCGCGGCGACCTCGCTCATTTTCATGCCGCGCGTCGGGGTCGCGATCCCCGGATCTTTGACGGCGATGCCGTGGTCGACGGCGATGGTCTCCGCCCGGCAGAAACCCGCGAGGCAGAATCCGATCACAGACGCCGAGAGCAGCGTTTTCATGTTCATGGCACTCTTCCTCTACGGTCCAAAGCTCCAAGGACAAAATCATAGCATTTCCCGCCTCCGGCCCGGTTGATGCGGTTAACACTATGATTTCGAAGATTTTTCTTTGATTCTGCGGCCGCACTGCGAAATGCGCCGTCCTGTGGTTTAATCGCCGCGCATGTTCCAGCCCATTCCGATCTTCGTGGGCCTGCGCTATTCGCTGGCCCGGGAACACAGTTTTTTCGTCTCCTTCATCACGTGGGTGTCGCTGCTCGGCGTTGCGCTCGGCGTTGCCGCGCTCATCACCGTGCTGTCCGTGATGAACGGCTTCGAAGCGGAATTGCGCTCACGTCTGCTCTCCGTTTCATCACATGCGGTCTTGACCGCCGGCGGGGGCCCCATCGACGACTGGCGCAAGGTCATGGACGCCCTGAAGGGCGCGCCGGGCCTCGAAGGCATGGCGCCCTATCTGGATACCGATGCCATGTTGAGCCGTGACTCCGCGATGAGCGGCGCGATCGTACGGGGCATCGATCCCCTCGCTGAAGCCTCGGTGTCCTCGATCGCGGACTCGATGCGCGCCGGCAAACTCGCCGACTTGACGCCCGGCTCGAACCGCATCGTGCTCGGCCGGATGCTCGCCTACGAGCTGCAGGTCGGCGTCGGCGATGCGCTCACGGTCATGATACCGAGCGGCTCGGCGGCGGGCGGAACCGAGATCGTGCCGCGGTTGCAGCAATTCCGGGTCGCGGGAATCTTCGAGATGGGTGTGCCGGATCACGACAGCGTGCTTAGCCTAGTGAATCTCGCCGACGCCGAGACCTTGCGCGGGCTTGCCGGGCCGACCGGAATTCGCTTGAAGTTCGACGACGTGCTCGATGCGCCAGCGCTCGCTCGCGTCGCAGCCGCGCGCGTCGCGCCGCACCTCGACGTGCGCGACTGGACCCAGGAGAACGCGGCTTATTTTCGCGCGATTCGCATCGAAAAGACGATGATGGGACTCATCATGATGTTGATCGTCGCGGTCGCGGTATTCAACATCGTCGCGACGCTGGTCATGGTCGTGAACGACAAGCGCACCGACATCGCGATCCTGCGCACGCTCGGCATGAGCCCGCGCGGCGTGCTCGGCGTGTTCATGACCCAGGGCCTGTTGATCGGTTGGGTCGGAACCGGAATCGGCGTCGCGGCGGGCCTCGCGCTCGCGCTCAACGTGGACGTCGTCGTGCCCTTCCTCGAGCAGACGCTGCGGTTCCGCCTGTTCGACCCGGACGTCTATTACATGTCGAGCATTCCGAGCGAGGTGCATCCGCGCGACGTCGCCTTGATTGCCTGCGCCGCGCTCCTGCTCACATTCGTCGCCACGATTTATCCGGCACTGCGCGCGTTCCGCACGCAACCCGCCGAGGCCCTGCGGTACGAATGATGAAATTCTGGTACGAAGGCTTCGTCGGGCTGCGCTACCTGCGCGCTTCACCGCGGCGCGGCTTCGTCTCGATGATCGCAGGCATCGCGATCGGCGGCCTCGGACTCGGTGTCGCGGTCCTCATCGTCGTGCTGTCGGTGATGAACGGCTTCGAGGAGGAGCTGCGCACGCGGATCTTGAGTCTCACCGCGCATGCGACGATCTCCGGCCTCGAGGGCCGGATCGACGGCTACCGGCCGTTCGTCGACAAATTGAACGCATTCCCCGGCGTCGTCGCGGCCGCTCCTTTTATCGAGGCTCAGGGCATGCTGATCCACGGCGCGAAATCCGCAGGAGTGCTGCTTCGCGGCCTCGTGCCGTCGGAGGAACGGCGTGTCGTCGACCTGGGGTCACATCTGCAAGGTGCCCAATTGAGCGATCTCGTCGACGGCGACTATCGAATCATCTTAGGCTCCGCGCTCGCCGAGGAACTCGGCGTCAAAATCGGCGATCGCGTCGTCCTCATCGTGGCCCAGGGCAACGTGACGCCCATCGGCGTGATGCCGCGCATGCGCGCGTTCCAGGTCGCCGGAATCCTGTCGGTCGGCATGTACGAATACGATCGGCGGATCGCGCTGGTGTCCCTGCGGGATGCCGCGAGAGTCCTGCAGATGGCGGACGGCGTGACCGGGATTCGCTTGAATCTCGCGGATCCCTATGCGGCGCCGCGGGTCGTGCGCGCGGCCGCCATCGCGCTCGGCGGCGGTTTCTACGTCGAGGACTGGACCGGCCAGCATGCGAATTTCTTCCGCTCCATCGAGATCACGAAACGCATCCTGTTCGTGATCCTCTCTCTGGTGGTTGCGGTCGCCGCGTTCAACGTCGTATCGACCATGGTCATGGTCGTCAAGGACAAGCGGCGCGACATCGCGATCCTGCGCACGCTCGGGGCCTCGCCGCGCAGTATCCTCGCCGTTTTCGTCGTTCAAGGCAGCCTCATCGGCATGCTCGGGATCGCGGCGGGCGTGCTCTGCGGAGTGCTGATCGCGGTGAATCTGCAGGGCTTGGTGCACGATCTGGAGCGGCTGGTCGGCTTCAAATTTCTCAACGCCCGGGTGTATTTCATGAGCGATCTGCCGGCGCACGTGCGCTTGTCCGACGTGCTCCAGGTCTGCGCGATCGCCTTCGTGCTCGCCTGCGTCTCGACGCTCTATCCCGCCCGCCGGGCGGCGCGCTTGCCGCCGGCCGAATCCCTGCGCAACGACTGATCGAGTCCACGTTGAAGGAAACCCATTGCGTATGCCGCAAGCGAACGAACTAGTGCTGGAGGGCGAGGACCTCGTCAAGGAATTCGTGCAGGGTGGCGCCACCCTCACCGTGTTGAACGGTGCCTCGATCGCCGTGGCGGCCGGCGAGCGTATCGCGATCGTCGGCGCATCCGGATCCGGCAAGACGACCTTGCTGCAGGTGCTCGGCGGCCTCGATCTCCCCACACGCGGCCTGATCCGGATCGCCGGCGCGACCATGAGCGACATGAGCGATACGGCGCGCGGTGAGCTGCGCAATCGCGCGGTCGGTTTTGTCTATCAGTTTCATCATTTGCTGCCCGAGTTCACCGCGCTCGAAAACGTCGCGATGCCCCTGCTGGTCCGGCGCATGCGTCCACGCGAGGCGCGTGCCGAAGCGGCGGCGCTGCTCACACGGGTCGGCCTCGGCGCGCGGCTCGAGCATCGGCCGTCCCAGCTCTCCGGCGGCGAACGCCAGCGCGCCGCCGTCGCGCGGGCACTCGTCACCCGTCCACAGCTCGTGCTTGCCGACGAGCCGACCGGCAATCTCGACGGCGCGAATGCCGCCCAGGTGTTCGAGCTGATGCTGGAGCTCAATCGGGAGCTCGGCACCAGCCTCGTGATCGTCACCCACGATGAGCGGCTTGCGGCGCGGCTCGATCGCACACTCACCCTAGTCGACGGGATTCTGGTCGAGCGCGCGGCTGCGCGCGGCGAGGCGGGCGCGCCGGCGGCGTAACAGGTACACGACGCGGGCCCGCCACAGGCATTGTGCGACGACGTAGCCGAAAGCGGCGGTGGCGGCGCCCAGAAACACGGCGCCGAGCAACAGCGGTTGCCAAACCAGTCCCAAAAAGCGGCCCATGTTGTGGTGGTTCAGTTGGCCGACGACCGGCACGATATCCCGGCCCATGAGCAACGCGCCGACCCAAATGGAGCCGAATACCTGCGGGAGCCACGTGAACGGGTTGCTCACGAAAACGGTCGTGAACAACACCGGCAGGTTCAAGCGCAGCATGACGCCGAGTATCGAACAGAGGATCAGATGCAGGGGAAACAGCGGCGTCGGCGGGATGAACGCAATGAACAAGCCCAAGGCGAACGCTCGCGTCACGCTCGACCGGTGAAAGGTCCAACAGCCGGAATTCATCACGACCGTCGCGAACGGCCGCAGCACCCAGTGTCTTTCGAGGGATGCCCGGTCCGGAGTGATGCGTTTTAGCCAGCGTTTCATGCAATTATATTCTAGTGAGCCCCTATGGTAGCCCTGTGCCGCGGGAATTGGGATAGGCATGGGAGTGCGCTGCCGGGACCGCTCAAGTATCATGCTCGTTCAAGTCGAATCGAACGGACGAGGGTCTAATGTGGGAGATCATCAGCGCCGGCGGCGGCTTCATGTGGCCGATCATCCTGTGCTCGGTGGCGGCGGTTGCGATCATCCTGGAGCGCCTGTGGGCCTTGCAGAGCAGCCGTGTGAACCCCAAGGACCTTGGGCAGAAGGTCTGGGCGTGGGTGGAGACCGGCGAGATCAATGAGGAGCTCATTGCGTCCCTAGAGAAGAATTCGCCCCTCGGGCAGCTGCTCGCGATCGGCATCCAGAATCGAGACAAGCCGCGCGCCCTCATGGTAGAGCGCATGCAAGACGGCGGCCGGCACGTGGTTCACGAACTCGAGCGATTTCTCAACACGCTCGGGACCATTGCCGCGGTGTCGCCGTTGCTCGGCCTGCTCGGCACGGTCGCCGGCATCATCCATGCATTCAACGCGATCACCGCCAACGGCATCGGCGATCCACGCGTGCTCTCCGGCGGCATCGGCGAGGCGCTGATCACGACGGCAGCCGGCCTGAGCGTCGCGATACCCTCGCTGATCGCCTACCGCTACCTGCGAGGCAAGGTCGAGCGGCTCGTCGTGCGCATGGAAAAGGAGGCCATGCGCCTTGCCGACGCGCTCGACGATCGCAGCCGCATGGAACGCACGCGGGGCCTCGCGCAGCTCTCCGCCTGACGGGCCGCCCGCGAACCCCGAGATACCCGATCATGAATTTGCAGCCCCGCCGCCGCGAGGATCCCGAGATCAACCTGATTTCGATGATCGACGTGCTGCTCGTGCTGCTGATCTTTTTCATGGTGTCGACGACATTCAACCAGGAAGGCCGCGTCAAGGTGCAATTGCCGCAGTCGAGCGAATTGCCCGTGCCGAATTCCCGCCATGAGTCGCTCGTCGTCACGGTCACGGCCGAAGGCACCTACCGGGTCAACGAACGGACCCTGATCAACTCGAGTGCCGAGACCTTGCGCGAGGCGCTGCTCAAGGAGTCGGGCGGAGTGCGCGGGCCGCTCACGATACGCGCCGACGGCCGCGCAACCCATCAGGCGGTCGTGACCGCCATGGACGTCGCGGGCCGCATGGGATTCTCCCAGCTGAACATCGCGACGGTGCACGAAGAGCATCCGCCTTGACCGGCGACGTCAAGTCCTGGATGGTCTACAAGCGTCTGCTGCGCTACGCCCGACCGCATGTTCGCACCTACGCCGTCGGCGTGCTCGGCATGATCCTGTTCTCCGCCACGGAGGCTTCACTCGGCTATTTCGTCCAGAAGGTCTTCAACGCCGAATTCATCCTGCGGAATCCGCAGACGCTCTGGCTCGTGCCGCTGTGTGTGATCGGATTGTTCGCGCTGCGCGGCATCGGGGATTTCGTCTCGAATTATTTCCCGAGCGCCGTCGGCCGGCAGATCATCAAGAGCCTGCGCCGGGATGTGTTCGCCCACTACCTGCGACTGCCGACCGCCTATCTGGACCGCGAGAAGTCGGGTTATCTGCTCTCGAAACTCACCTACAACATCGAACTCGTCGCGAACGCGGGTACGACCGCTTCGATCGCCCTCGTCAAGGAACCGCTCACGATCATCCTGCTGATAGGCTGGCTGTTTCACCTCAACTGGCGTCTCGCCGCGTTCTGTCTCGCCGCCGGGCCCTTGATCGGCTGGCTCATGCAGGTCATCAATCGCAGCTTCCGCCGCTACAGCACCCGGATCCAGAATTCCATGGGCGACATCACGCGCGTCGCGAAGGAGGCCATCGATGCGCACCGGCTGATCAAGATCTTCAACGCCGAGGATCATCAGACGATGCGCTTCGAAGTCGCGAATCAGCAGAATCTCGCCTCGAACCTCAAACTGGTGCGCGCCCAGTCGATCAGCAATCCGGTCGTTCAGTTCATCGCCGCGCTCGCGCTCGCCGGCGTCATGTATGTGGCGATCGGCCAGATTCTCGCGCATCACATGCTGTTCGCCGACTTCCTGTCTTTCCTCACCGCCGCCCTCGGCGTTCCCGCGCCCTTGCGGCGGCTCGTGAACGTCACGGGCCCGCTGCAGCAGGGGATCGCGGCGGGCGAGAGCGTGTTCGGACTCCTCGACGAACCGACCGAGGGCTCGGGCGGGCCGAGGCCGCTCGCGCGCGCGCGCGGCGACATCGAGTTTCGCCACGTCTCCTTCGAGTACGCGGGGGACAAGGGCGGCGTGCTCCACGACGTCAGTTTTCACGTGCGTCCCGGTGAGACCGTCGCCATCGTCGGCCGCTCCGGCAGCGGCAAGACCACGCTCGTGAGCCTCGTGCCGCGTTTCTACGACGTGCAGCAGGGCATGGTATTGCTGGACGGCATCGACGTGCGCGAATACCGTCTCGCGGACCTGCGCTCGCAGGTGAGCCTCGTGAGCCAGGACGTCGTGCTATTCAACGATACGATCCGCAACAACATCGCCTTCAACGCGACGGCCAAGAGCGACGCCGAAGTCGAGGAGGCTGCGCGTGCAGCGAACGTCATGGAGTTCGTCGCCCAGCAGCCCTTGGGTTTCGAGACGCCGCTCGCCGATCGCGGACAAAACCTCTCCGGCGGCCAGCGCCAGCGTATCTCGATCGCGCGCGCCTTGCTCAAGGACTCGCCGGTGCTGATCCTCGACGAAGCGACTGCCTCGCTCGACAACGAGTCCGAACGCCTGGTACAGCGCGAACTCGGCCTCTTGATGCGCGGACGCACGACGCTGGTGATCGCGCATCGTCTGTCGACGGTCGAGACCGCCGACCGGATCCTCGTGCTCGATCAAGGACAAATCGCCGAAATCGGCACCCATCGGGAACTGCTCGGGCGGGGCGGATTGTACGCTTCGCTGCACGGGATGCAGTTCCAGGCCTAGTGCGCCCTTGGAGTTCCGGTGATGTCCGCGCAAGCCTGGTTCAATCGCATCTGGTACGACGGCCGGGCGCCGTGGTGGCTCACGCCGCCCGCGCTGCTCTACCGCGGGCTCGTCGCGGCACGCCGCACGCTCTATCGCCGCGGCATCGGCCGCACGGTTCGGCTCGCGCGGCCGGTCATCATCGTCGGCAACCTGAGCGTCGGCGGCACGGGCAAGACGCCGCTGGTGCTCTGGCTCACGGCCCAGTTGCGCGTTCGCGGACGAAGGCCCGGCATCGTGACGCGCGGGTTCGGCGGCACCGCCCGAAGCGCCCATCTGCTCGATGCCACGGCGGATGTCGAGCGGGCCGGCGACGAACCGGTGTTGCTCGCCCGCCGCAGCGGCGTTCCGGTCGCCGTCGGCCGCGACCGCGTCAAGGCATCGCAGCTATTGATCGACGCCGGCTGCGACACGATCGTGAGCGACGATGGGCTGCAGCACTACGCGCTTGGGCGCGCCTGCGAGATCGCCGTCGTCGATGCGGCACGATGCTTCGGCAACGGCTGGAGCTTGCCCGCCGGACCCTTGCGTGAGCCGCCGTCCCGCCTCACAGCGACCCAGGCGATCGTGATTCAGGCCGAAGCGGCCACGGCGGAAGCCGGGCAGGAGGCGGTCGCGACGGCGCTGGCAGGCGTCCCAAGGGTGCCCGACGAGCGTGAGGTCCGGCCGGCCGTCGTGACCATGCAGCTTGCGCCCGGGGAGGCGGTCGCGCTCGTCGGGGAGCGGCATCAACCGCTGACGGCATTCGCCGGGACGACAGTGCACGCGGTCGCCGCCATCGGCAATCCTCAGCGCTTCTTCCGGATGCTCGTCGCCGCCGGGATCGGCGTCATGGCGCATCCGTTGCCCGATCATGCGCGCATCTCGGCCGCCGACATTCGCTTCGCGGACGGCAATTCGGTGCTGATGACCGAAAAAGATGCCGTAAAATGCGCAGGCATCGCGGATGCGAGGCATTGGTACGTGCCGGTCGATGCCGGGTTCAGCCCGACCGATGCCGCGCGATTGCTCGACATCGTGATGAATTGCATTGCCGGCTTTGAACGAGGCGCGCACGAGGCCCCCGATGGATAAGAGACTGTTGGAGAGCTTGGTCTGCCCGATCTGCAAGGGCCCGCTGCGAAGCGTGGGGAGCGGCGCGTCGCTGGAACTCGTGTGCCGTGCGGATCGCCTCGCGTATGCGCTCAGCGACGGCGTGCCCGTCATGAATCCCGATCTCGCTCGCTCGCTCGGCGCGGACGATCCCGCGCTCGCGCGCTAGCGCGTTCGCGGAGAGGCGCCGTCCCCGTGTTCCACGTTGTCATTCCAGCCCGGTTCGGTGCAACGCGACTACCGGGAAAGCCGCTGCTGCCGATCGGCGGCCGCCCGCTCATTCAATGGGTCTGGGAGCGAGCCTGCGCGAGCGGCGCCGCCTCCGTGGTGATTGCGACCGACGATGAGCGCATCGCGAGCGCGGCACGCGGGTTCGGCGCGGATTGCGCCATGACGGCATCGACCCACGCATCCGGAACCGATCGCGTCGCCGAGGTGGTTCGTGCGCGCGCGTGGGCGCCCGACGACGTGGTCGTCAACCTGCAGGGCGATGAGCCGGCCATGGATCCGCGGCTGATCGCGGCGCTCGCCGAGTCTTTGCGCGTTCGACCGGGATTCGACCTGGCAAGCGCAATCGCGCCGATCGAGAGCCTCGCGGAGTTTCTCGATCCGAACTGCGTCAAGGCCTTGCGGGCCGAGGATGGCCGTGCCTTGTATTTCAGCCGGGCACCGGTGCCTTGGCCGCGCGATTCGGCGGCCGGTGAGCGACCCACGCGCTTCGCGGGCGCCTGGCGCCACATCGGCATCTACGCGTTTCGTGTACGCGGCCTGCTGCAATTCGCCGCCTGGCCGCCGACGCCCCTGGAACAGATCGAGAAACTCGAGCAACTTCGCGCGCTCGAGCGTGGCATGGCCATCCACCTGCTCACGCTCGATGCAGCACCGCCCGCGGGAGTCGACACGCCCGCGGACCTCGAACGAATTCGCGCGAGCTTCGGTTGCTAACCGCCGAAGCGATATCCGAAGCCGAACAGGTAGGGATCGATGCGCACGGTCGAGACGCGGCCGACGCCGACGAGATCGACGTCCGATCCCAATTTCGCCAATTTCACGTTGGCATTGAGGTACCAATGATCGGCGATCTTGTAGTCGAAGCCCGCCTGCAGCGCCGGTCCGACACTCGTCGAATTGAGCTTCAGCGTGCCGACGTTGGGCACGCTGAGATTCACGTCGGAGATGATCGTGAAGTTCACGCCCACGCCGACGTACGGCTGCAAGACCTCGTGCGGCAGGAAATCGTACTTGACCGTCAGAATCGGCGGCAGATGTTTGAAGGTTCCGATCGAGGCGCCGCTCACGCGATCGGCCACCTCGAGATTTTGCGCATGTGGTACCCCTGAGTTTTTGTTGCTTGTCTGCGGCCACACTCGGTGTGGCGTCAGTCGTGATTCCACGCTCATGCGCGACGCGTGGTCAATGCCGGGCAATATCGCTGTCCCATCGGCGGCACTCATGCGACGCTTTGAAGTCGGGCAGGGGCGTGCGAAGGTGCTGACATGGCGAGGACATCAGAGGATCAACAATTGACGAAAATCTTACAAAACAAGGAGATACGGATTCTCTTCGTCTGTCTCGGCAATATCTGCCGCAGTCCGACGGTCGAAGGCGTGTTCCGCGAACTCGCGCAGCGCGAGGCTCCGCACCTGCGTCTCGTCGTCGATTCGGCGGGCACGGCGGATTACCACGTCGGCAGTCCTCCGGACGCACGCAGCCAGCGCGCGGCGGCACATCGCGGCATCGACTTGTCGGACCTACGGGCCCGACAGGCGAGCGCCGGGGACTTCGAACGGTTCGATTTGATTCTCGCGATGGACAGTGACAATTTGCGCAACCTCGAATCGATCCGGCCGCCGGGCTCGCGCGCGGAACTCGCGCTGTTGCTGAGCTACGCGCCCGATGCCGGTCGGCTCGACGTGCCGGATCCGTACTATGGCGGAGACGCGGGCTTCGAAGAGGTGCTGGATCTCGCGACGCTCGCGTCGCGCGGCCTCATCGCCGCATTAGGCGAGAAGCGTGCGTAGGAGCCAGTAGAGTCCGCCGGAAAGTGCGATCGAGACCGGCAGTGTCATCACCCAGGCCATCAGGAGATTGCGCACCGTGGCCCACTGCAGGCCCGAGTGATTCGCCACCATCGAACCCGCCACGCCCGATGAGAGGACGTGGGTCGTGCTGACCGGCAAACCGAAGGCGTCGGCCGCGCCGATCGTCATCATGGCGACGAGTTCGGCCGATGCGCCCTGCGCGTAGGTCAGATGGGTCTTGCCGATGCGCTCGCCGACCGTGACGACGATGCGCTTCCAGCCGATCATCGTGCCGAGCCCGAGCGCGATCGCGACCGCAACCTTGACCCAAGTGGGGATGAATTTCGTCGCCTCGTCGAGTTCGCCCTTGAAGGCGGCGAGAGTTTTTTGATCGGAAGCCGATAGCGTGATGTTCTTCGACTTCGATAGGAAGCGCAAACTCTCGCTGACCAGATACATGTTGTTGCGGATGTTGATCATCGCGTCCGGCGGCACCCTCGCGAGCGAATGATAGGGATCGATGGCCGTGTCGATCGTGTGCGCGACCGCGACGATCGCGGGCAGATTCTCCGGCGAAATGCTGCGCTTGCGCACGATATCGATGAGTGCGGAGTGTGCGTCGGGCGGTGCGCTGCCACTGCCGTAAGTCCCGAGCGCGGTTTGCGCCTGGGCAGAAATGGCAAGGTAACGCACGACGTCCTGCTCGTGCATGGTCCGGTTGAGCGCATACGCCGTCGGCACCGTGCCGATCAAGATCAGCATGATCAGTCCCATGCCCTTCTGGCCGTCGTTCGAGCCGTGAGCGAAGCTCACGCCCGTGCAGGTGAGGATCAGCAGGCAGCGAATCCAGAACGGCGGCGGCGTGTTGCCTTTGGGCTCACGGTAGAGCGCCGGGAACTTGATGAGAGATTTCGCGAGCAGCAGCAACAATGCGGCGGCGCCGAAGCCGATCACCGGCGACAGCAACAGAGTCTGTCCAATCTTGGTCGCCTGCCCCCAGTCCACACCGCTCGTCCCCGACGGCTCGACCGCGATCAACTGGTTCATGAGGCCCACGCCGATGATCGAACCGACCAGCGTGTGTGAACTCGACGAAGGCAGACCGAAATACCAGGTGCCGAGGTTCCAGATGATCGCCGCGATCAGCAGCGCGAAGACCATCGCGAAGCCCGCGCCGCTCCCGACCTGGAGGATGAGTTCGACCGGCAGCAGCGAGACGATGCCGAAGGCCACGGCGCCGCTCGACCAGAGCACGCCGAAAAAATTGAAGAAACCGGACCAGACGACCGCGAGATTCGCCGGCATGGAATGGGTGTAGATCACGGTGGCGACGGCATTCGCCGTATCGTGAAAACCGTTGACGAACTCGAATCCGAGAGCGATCACCAAGGCGATACCGAGCAAAATAAACGGAAAAATCCGCGTGTCCCGGACGACCGAGAGGTCCTCGGCGAGGTGCAATCCCGAATACACGATGCCGATCACGAGCACGACGCCCGCAAGCGCGTTGAACCACGGATTGGACTTGTTGCCGGCGAGCGGCGAACTCAACTTCCCGGCGGGTAGCGCCGAATTCTGTGCGATGCTTTGATCCATGGCGCCTCGTCATCCCGGGAGTGAGAAACCGAAACTCCTCCGGCTCCTGTTGCGGATTCAAATCACTGACGCTGGATTGTCCCCAAGATTTGTGACGGTTTTGTGAAAGCCTAGGTCCGAAGATGCCCTTTACGATCTCCCATACGGCCGCCGTACTGCCCTTTTTGAGGCGGTTTCGGCGCTGGCGTGTCGCTTCCGCGCTCGTGATCGGCAGCATGGTCCCGGATTTTGGCTTTCTGCTGCCATGGCGGATGCCGCGATTCGAGACCCATAGCGCCCTCGCGCTGTTCACGTTCAGTCTGCCCGTCGGCCTCGTGACGTACTGGCTGTTCCAACTGGTGGTCAAGGCCGCCGTGCGGGAGGTCTTACCGGACGGGGCTTATCAGCGTTCGCAGGAATCAGCCCCGATTGCGAATATTCGGAGCCTGCGGCAATGGGCAATCGCCGCTCTCGGAATCGTGGCGGGTGCCCTCACGCACCTCGTTCTGGACGGATTCACCCATGAAGGTGCTCATGGTGTCCACATGCTCCCCGCGATCGACGACTGGATCATCGACGTCGCGGGACATCGGTTGCCCGGTCCGCGCTTCCTGCAGGACTTGAGTTCCGTGGTCGGACTGATTGTCGTCGTAGCCCTGCTGCTGCGCGGCCTGCGCAAGCCGGATGCCGCGGGGGCGCCCCAACTCGGTTGGCGGAGACTCGGGTCGCGCGAACGCAGCTTCTGGCGCGGGGCCTATGCGCTGACGGCCATCGGCGTCGCGGTGGTCGACTTCCTGACCGCGACCGAAGCCGACCCGCTCGGACTCGGTCTCAGCCATACCCTCGCGCCGGCAGCGATCGCAAGCCTGCGAGGCCTTGCGGCCTCGCTGCTCGTCGTCAGCATCTTCCTCGCCGTCAGCCTGCGCTCCGCACCGTCCTAGCGGTCGTCGGTCGCGGGCGGGGCAGCCGGCACGCTCGGGATCGGAGCCACACTCGCGACGGGCACCACACTCGCGACGGGCACCACACTCGCGACGGGCACCACACTGGGGATGGGCGGCGCGAGCGGTTCGACCGACGCCGGGGCGGACGGCGCAACGAACGCCGGAGGGGCCGCAGGGGCTGGTGAGCCCCACACGACGTACTTCCCCTCATTCCCACCATTCGAAGGTGCTGCCGCCATACGCGGCGGCTCGGCAGGCGCGGGCGGCGAGGGCGGCGGTGCCAAGTCGAAACCACCGCGTCCTTCGCCATTGGGGGGCGCAGCATTCCCCGCGTCGGCGCCCCGCTCCGTAGGCCCACGATCCGTCCCGGGACGATCGCCGGTATTGCCATTGCTGGAATTACCTTGTCCATTCTGGGTGTCCGTGCCGCCTTCGCCGCGGCCGCGGCCGCGTCCACGCCTTCGGCGTCCGCGGCCACCCCGCTCGCTGCCGCCGCGCTCACCGGCATCGCGTTCGGCGCCGTTGCGTTCGCCGGCATTGCGGGGCGCTTGGCCGTTACGCGACGCCTGATCGTTGTCGCGCCCCTGAGACTCATTGCGCGGTGCCGACTCGCGCGGTGCCTGATCGTCACGACCGGCCTCGTTGCGCGGCGGATTCTCCCCACGCGAGTTCTCGCCACGGGGCGCGTCGGCGCGCGGCCCGTCGCCTCGGGGCGCATCCACGCGTGGTGCCTCCGTACGGGGTCCATCCGAGCGGGGTGCAGCGGCGCGGGGTGCATCCACGCGGGGTCCGTCTGCACGTTGCCCATCGGGTCGGTTCGAGGCGCCGTTGCGGTCGCTTGGCGCTTCGTTGCGCCGCGCACCGTCGCTGCGGCCGTCGGCATTGCGGCCGTCGGAACGGGGCCGCCCATCGCGACGTGGTTCGTCGCGGCGCGGATCTCGCGGCCCATCGCGGCGAACGTCGCGATTGCGGTCCCGATCACCCCGATCCCGATCGCCGCGCTCGCGACTGCGGAAGCGATCCTGTCGCGCCTCGCGATGGGGTGGTCGGTCTCGAGTCGACGGTTCGCGACTACTTTCGGCCGGCGCAGCCGCGGCCGCCACGGCGGGCGTCTTGCTGCCGACGAGCCAAGTCCAGAACCGTTGCAGCGCGCCGACGGTGGGCGCCGCCGCGACGACCGGCGCGGCCACGGGTGCGGCGACGGGCAGCGGGGCCGGGGGTTCGGGCGTCGGCATCGGGATGATCGGCGCCGCGGAAGCCGGCAGAATCGAAGGTACCAAGGGCGCCTCGCTCGGCGGTTTCTTGTCCCGATTGCCGATATTCGAGTCGTCGATGGACGGCTGATCAGCCATGGCGTAGCTGGGCGTCGGGCTGTCGAGCAATTCCTTTTCATCGTCGCGAATGCGCCGCAGCGTGTAGGCCGGCGTCTGCAGATGCGGATTCGGGACGACCACGAGCGAGACCTTGTCGCGCGACTCGATCTGGTTCAACCAGTCGCGCTTCTCGTTGATCAGATAGGTCGCGACGTCGACGGGCACCTGGGCGATCACGCGGCCGGTGCGCTCCTTGCGCGCTTCCTCACCGATGAGGCGCAGCAGCGCGAGGGACATCGATTCCACCCCGCGTATCGTTCCCATCCCGCTGCAGCGGGGACAGTTGATGTGGGTCGTCTCGCTGAGCGCCGGACGCAGGCGCTGGCGCGAGAGTTCGAGCAGGCCGAAGCGCGACAAACGGCCGAGTTGAATACGCGCCCGGTCCATCTTGACTGCATCGCGCAGCATGTCCTCGACGGCGCGCTGATTGGCCGTCGATTCCATGTCGATGAAATCGATCACGATCAGACCGCCGATATCACGCAGGCGCAGCTGGCGCGCGATCTCCTCGGCCGCCTCCAGATTCGTATTGCGCGCCGTCGCTTCGATGTCCCCGCCGCGCGTGCTGCGCGCGGAGTTGATGTCGATCGATACCAGCGCTTCCGTGTGGTCGATCACGAGGCTGCCGCCGGAGGGCAGCGTGACCTTGTGGGAATAAGCGGACTCGATCTGGCTCTCGATCTGATAGCGCGTGAACAACGGCACCGGATCCTGGTAGAGCTTGAGCTTGCGCTGCGCATCCGGCGGCATGAACCGCTGCATGTATTCCTGAGCCTTCTCGAACGCTTCCGGCTGGTCGATCAAACACTCGCCGACGTCATCGGAGAAGTAATCGCGCAAGCCGCGCGTGACCGCGTCGCTCTCTTGGAAAATCAGGAACGGCGCCGGTCTGCCGTCGTTCGCGGCGACGATCGCATCCCAGGCGGTCTTGAGATTGTTGAGATCCCATTGCAGCTCTTCGGTCGTGCGTCCGACCCCGGCCGTGCGCACGATGGCGCCCATGCCGTCGGGAATCTGCAGGCCGTTCATGGCCTCGCGCATTTGATCGCGATCCTCGCCCTCGATGCGGCGCGAGACGCCGCCCGCGCGCGGGTTGTTCGGCATGAGCACGAGGAAGCGGCCGGCGAGGCTGATGAAGGTCGTGAGGGCTGCGCCCTTGTTGCCGCGCTCCTCCTTCTCGACCTGGACGATCAGTTCCTGGCCTTCCTGCAGCAGATCCTTGATGTTGAGCCTGCCGCCGGACGAAGGCTGCTGGCGAAAGAACTCCTTGGAGACCTCTTTGAGCGGCAGGAAGCCGTGGCGCTGAGCCCCGTATTCGACGAAAGCGGCTTCGAGACTAGGTTCTACGCGGGTGATCCGACCCTTGTAGATGTTGGATTTTTTCTGTTCCCGTGAGGGGATCTCGATCGATAAGTCGTAGAGTTTCTGACCATCGACGAGTGCGACTCGCAATTCTTCTTCTTGAATTGCGTTGACGAGCATTCTTTTCATTTGCCCCAACTAGAGTGGTAGGGGCCGAGGAGAGTTGGAGAATAGAAGCCGGGGCCGCGACCAGAGACGCGGCGACGAATAGCAAGCTGCCGAGCGCGAACCGCGCGATCGGCATTAAAACCCACCAATTCCGCCAAAACGTATGCAGCAAGCCCGGGGCCTTGTTCTCGGTTAACCGCTTATGAGACACCGAGGCCACTTGAGGCTCTCGATAGCGTCTTTCTCATCGGCCGAGCGATGGTCTGGAAATCCAGAACCAACTAATATGCGGCGCTCCCAACGGATGGGGGCGCCACCGAAACCGGTGCCTGTGGCGACGAACTCGAATGGGCCTTGCCCGTAAATGGTTCACCGCCCGACACGGTTTTAGGACATTATCACGGCCACCCGTCATGGTCAATGTAATCAATACCTTAGAAGAACGCCCAAAATGAATGCGAATGCTCCCGAACCGGCCGTCTTTGTGCACACCACCAAGAGCGCCGTCGCCATCCATACGGTGAGCGGCGAGGAGTCGGGGCAACGCATCGACAACTTTCTCATGCGCCACTTCAAGACCGTACCGCGCAGCCGTGTTTACCGGCTTTTGCGCAAGGGCGAGGTGCGGGTCAACCGCAAGCGTGTGGATGCCGAATACCGCCTGCTCGCCGGGGACGAGGTGCGCCTGCCGCCCGTGCGCATCGACGCCCGCGACGAGCCGGGCCGGCCTTCCCAACGCCTGCTCGAACTCATCGAGGGGGCAGTAGTATTCCAGGATCGCCATCTGCTCGTCATCGACAAGCCCAGCGGCGTTGCAGTGCACGGTGGCAGCGGCACGAGTTTCGGCGTCATCGAGGCGCTGCGCGCTTCCCGGCCGCGCGAAACTCTGGAGTTGGTTCATCGCCTCGATCGCGACACGAGCGGCTGCCTGCTCATCGCGCGCGACCGGCCCACTTTGACGGCCCTGCACGCGCTCATTCGCAATGGCGGCTTGCACAAGACGTATCTGGCGCTCGTGTCGGGTAGCTGGCAACTCGGGACCAAGCGCATCGATGCGCCGCTCGCCACCGACTCGCGCGAGCACGGTGAGCGTCATGTGCGTGTGGCGAACGCCGGCAAGGCCTCGGTGAGCGTGTTCAAGCCGGTGCAATTCTTCGGTTCGCTCGCCACGCTCATGGAAGTGGACATCCCCACGGGCCGCACGCACCAGATCCGCGTGCACGCGTCTTATGCGGGGCATGCGCTGCTCGGGGACGACAAGTACGGGGATAAGGAGCGCAATGCCGAACTCAAACCGCATGGACTGCGGCGTACCTTCCTGCATGCCCAGTCGGTAGCCTTCGAGTGGCCGGGATCCGGCGTACCGTTTCACGTCAATGCGCCGCTGCCGGCGGACCTCGTCGCCGTGCTCGATGCGATCACCGTGCAGAAACGCAAGGAACCGAAGGTGCGGCACAGCGCGTCCGTGGCGCTCCCGCCGCGCAGCGGCGCGGCAAAATCCCCGGCGAAGCCGGATCGCCGCGCGCGCAAGCACTGAGGACCGGTCGGCTACGGCGCGAAACGCGCCGTCAGCGGCTCACGGCAGCATGTAGCCCACGTCGCGCAGCGCGGCGGCGAGGCCGATCAAGGGCAGGCCGACGAGGCCGCTCGGGTCGCGTGTTTCGATCGCCTCGAGCAAGCTGATACCGAGCCCCTCGCTCTTGAATCCGCCGGCGCAGTCGAGCGGAGATTCGTGGGCGACATAACGCAGGATGGCCTCTCGGTCGAGGCGGCGAAACGTGACGCGCGTGACGTCGACGAATTCATGCCGACCGGGGTTTTCATGCTGCAAGAGCGTCACTGCCGTCAGAAACACGACGCTGCGGCCCGAGCATTTCTGGAGTTGATCGACGCAATTCGTGACGGTCCCAGGCTTGCCGAGGACTTCGGGCTCGCCGGTCTCCTCGCCGAGCACGGCCACCTGATCGGAACCGATGATCCAGGCGTCGGGATGTTCGCCGGCGAGGCGGGCAGCCTTGGCATGCGCCAAGCGCGTCGCGAGCGCGCGCGGCGCCTCCCCCGCAGCGCGGCTCTCCGCGACCCGGGGCGCATGACAGGCGAACGGCAATCCGAGCCGCTGCAGGAGGGCTCGCCGATAGACCGACGTCGACGCCAAAATCAAGGGAGGCACAGGAGGGGTCCGTTGGGTTTGCCGGCGATAGCTGCGAGGTGACTTCAAAAACAACAACTTGCGGCCAAGTCATTTTGACAGGCCGGCCCTATCGCCCTATCATACGCGGCCCATGGCTGGTCGCCTGCCGGAACTCGTCGATTGCGCGCGTTTGGCCGACGAGGCCGTGACGTTGCAACGAGTCTACGCGCTGAAGGACTTCCCGCGCTTGCAGGATGTTCTCGCGGAATCGAGCGGCGATGCGCGGGTGCGTTTTGCATTCGGCAAGACCGGGGCAGGCGGATTCGGTGCGACGGTCGATGTGGCGGCGGCGCCGTTCCTGCGTTGCCAGCGTTGTCTTCAGGCGTTCGAGTTCCCGCTCGCCGCTCGGTCGGAGATCGAGTTCGCGGTGTCCGAAGATGCGGCTGTGGGGAGCGCACGTGAGCCGTACCCGGCTCCCGACGGTCGTGCCTCGTTGCGCGATCTTGCGGAGGAAGAGTTGTTATTGGCGTTGCCCGTGGCCCCCGCGTGCAGCGCGCCGGAGACCTGCGGCAGAGCGCCGCGGTTCGAGGCCGACGCGTCCGCCGCACCGAGTTCGCAAGAGACGGTGCGGCCCTTCGGCATATTGCAGGAATTGTTGAAAAAACCTTGATAGGACACAGCGACCATGGCAGTTCAAAAAAGCAGAAAAACACCCTCGAAGCGCGGCATGCACCGGTCGCACTCGGCCTTGGCGACGCCGGCCGTCTCGATCGACACGAAGAGCGGCGAGACGCATCTGCGACATCGGATTTCGCGCGACGGATTTTATCGGGGCCGCAAGGTCCTCGAGACCAAAGCGGACGCGGCCGCGTCCGAAGAATAGGCTCTCGAGTTAGCCGCCGGCGACGCTGGGTCGCCGTCCGAGCCATCTAGAGGCCTTGCCCGTGCCCGCGACGCTGCATATCGCCATTGACGCCATGAGCGGCGACGGTGGCCCGTCCGTCTGCGTGCCCGCGTCGCTCGCGACGGCGCGCGAATTCGGCGACGTGCGATTTACGCTCGTCGGCCGCGAGGCCGATTTGAAGCGCGAGCTGCCCGATGGAGTTCCCGCCAACGTCACGACGCTGCATGCCGCCGACGTCGTCGAGATGACGGATCACCCGCGCGATGCGTTGCGGCGCAAGAAGGACTCGTCGATGCGCCGTGCGCTCGATCTCGTCAAGGCGCACGAGGCCGACGCCTGCGTGAGCGCCGGCAATACCGGCGCGCTCATGTCGACCGCTCACTTCGTGCTCAAGATGCTGCGCGGCGTCGAGCGACCGGCGATCGTCTCCCTGATCCCTTCGCGCGGCGGCCACACGTTCATGCTCGACTTGGGCGCCAATGCGACCTGTACACCCGAGCAACTGCGGCAATTCGGCGTCATGGGGTCGATCCTCGCAACGGGTCTTCCCGGCGCGCATTCCCCGCCGCGCGTCGGGCTGCTCAATATCGGTGAAGAGGACATCAAGGGCGACGAGACGGTGCAGGCGGCACACAATCTGCTCGCCGCGAGCGACCTGAACTACGTCGGCTTCGTCGAGGGCAACGACATCTTCTCCGACGACGTGGACGTCGTCGTCACGGACGGCTTCACCGGCAACGTCGCGCTCAAGACCATGGAGGGCGTCGCCGTCCTGATCCGTGACGCGATGCGCGAGGAGTTCTCGCGCAACCTCGGCCGCAAACTCGGCGCTCTCGCCGCGCGTCCCGCGCTCGACGCGCTGCGCGAGCGCATCGACCCGCGCCGCTACAACGGCGCAACGATGGTCGGCCTCAACGGCATCGTGATCAAGAGTCACGGAGGCGCGGATATTTTTGGATTTCAGCGCGCGATAGAAGTCGCGATCCTCGAAGCACGCAACGGCGTTCCGGCACGGATCGCCGAACGCCTCGGTCTGCCCTCCTAAGGATTCACCATGTATTCACGCATTGCCGGGACGGGCAGCTACCTGCCGGAAAAAATCTTGACCAACGCGGATCTCGAGCGAATCGTCGAGACCACCGACGAGTGGATACGCACCCGTACCGGCATCGAGCAGCGCCATATCGCGGCCGACGGTGAGACGACCTGCGATCTCGCCGAACATGCCGCCCGCCGCGCGATGGCCGACGCCGGCGTCGGCCCCAAGGACGTGGATCTGATCTGCGTCGGCACGACGACGCCGGATCTCGTGTTTCCCAACGTCGGCACGCTGCTGCAGGAGCGACTCGGCATCCACGGCTGCCCGGCGTTCAGCCTGGAGGCGGCGTGCGCCGGCTTTCTCTATGCGCTCGGCGTTGCCGACAAGTTCGTGCGCCTGGGCGAATCGAAGTGCGCACTCGTGATCGGCGCCGAGACGCTCACGCGCATCGTCGATTGGAAGGACCGCTCGACCTGCGTGCTGTTCGCGGACGGGGCGGGCGCCGTGATCCTCAAACCCGACGCGATCCCGGGCATCTTGAGCACCCATCTGCATGCGGATGGCCGCTACAAGGATCTGCTCCTGTATCCGGACGGCGTCTCGCGCGGCTTCAAACTCGTGCGCGAGGGCACGGCGGGCGTGCGCATGAAGGGCAACGAGGTCTACAAGGTCGCGGTCAACACGCTGGGGGCGCTCGTGACCGAAACGCTCGCGGCGAACAATGTCGCCAAGACCGACATCGATTGGCTGATCCCGCATCAGGCGAACATTCGTATCATCGAAGCCATCGCAAGACGACTTGATCTGCCGATGGAACGCGTTATCGTGACGATCAACACGCAGGGCAACACGTCGGCGGCCTCCGTGCCCCTCGCGCTCGACACCGGCATCCGCGACGGGCGCATCAAGCGCGGACAGTTGCTGCTGCTGGAGGCATTCGGCGGAGGGTTCACATGGGGTTCGGCATTGATACGCTATTGAGGCGCGATTCGTCCGGGTCACGGCGGGCGCCCGCCGGCCGGCCGGCCCGGTTCGGCTGGGCCGCCTGCGCCGCGGCGCTGCTTGCCGGTGTGCCAAAGGCGCATGCCGAGACCGTGCCGCTCGCGCCCGATCAAGACTTGATCGGCGAACCGGGACAGACGACGTCGGAGAGCGCCGACACGCTGCCGGACATTGCGCGCCGCTTTCACCTGGGCTACGACGAAATCAATGCTGCGAATCCAGGCGTCGACACCTGGCTGCCAGGCGACGGAACCCTGATACACCTGCCGCTCGAACGACTGCTCCCGAATGTGCCCCGCACGGGCCTCGTCGTCAATCTGCCCGACGGGCGCCTCTATTACTTTCATAGCGATGCCCTGCACCGGCCGGTCGTTGAGACATTTCCGATCAGCGTGGGCAAGATGGACTGGAAGACGCCGATCGGCGTGACGACGATCGTGCGCAAGGAAAAGGATCCGACCTGGTATCCACCCAAGTCGGTGCGCGAAACGCATATGCGCGACGACGGCGACGTGCTGCCCGAGGCGATCCCACCGGGGCCGAAGAATCCGCTCGGCGCCTACGCCATGCGCTTGGGGATTCCCGGCGGCGCTTATCTGATCCATGGAACGAACCTGCCGGTCGGCGTCGGGATGCAGATCACGCACGGCTGCATTCGGCTCTATCCGGAGGACATCGAAACCCTGTTCGGCGAGGTGCCGTTGGGAATGAGCGTGCGGATCGTCAATCAGCGCATCAAGACCGGATGGGTCGACGGGGCGCTCTACCTGGAAGTCCATCATCCGCTCGACGGCGAGGACCCCCGGGACGTCGAGGATTTGACCACACTCACGCGGGCGATCGTCGCAGCGACGGCTGAGCGCCGTGTCATCGTGGACTGGGATGCCGCCGAGCGCGTCTTTAACGCGCAGAATGGCCAGCCCCAGCGCATCTCGATCGACCGCTGGGTGCCCCCCGCCACGGCGCCGGTCGTGAGTCGCCGCGCGCCCTGAGCGCCGCCGCGACGTCCGGCCGCCGCCGAGCACCACACAACAAAACGCCGCAAAAATTGCGGCGTTTTGATCGACAATCGACTGATCGAATTACTTCGATACCGACTTCTTGAACATGCGATCCAACTTCTCGTTGATCGCGTCGATGGAGGTCTTGTTACCCTGCGCCAAGGAGAGCGCCTGGTTCGCCGTGCTCTGCGCGCCCGAGGCGGCCGAGGAGGCGCTGCTCGCGGCGGCGCTGGCGGCGGCCGCTTGGCTCGAGGCCTTTGCCGTGTCGCCCGAGAGCTTGCTGATCTGCGATTTGAGGTCATCGACCTGTGCCTGCAGCGGCTTCAAGTCCGTGCAGCCCGCGAACGCTACCAAGCACGCAGCAGCGGCGGAAACCTTCAGTGTCGTTGTGAATGTCATATAAATATTCCCCTAGGGTTAATCACTCGTTTCAAAAAAAACCGGCAGTGCTGTAGCGAACCTACCCATCGTCGAGGTCGGGCAGCCGCGCGTCGCAACACAGTCCGACATTAAAGCGAATTTCGCGCACTCAATGCAACTAAAAAGCGCATTTGCGGCGCTCCCTGGAGCGTTTTTTAACGTGTTTTGGGGGAATAACAAATTAATTCCGTGTCACGAATAATCGGCCGCGGCCAGAGTGCCTTGCGGCTGTAATTCTTACACCGCATCGAAGGCGCCATTGGGGCTTCGCCGCGCACGGTCGCGGCTTCGTGCGGCGAATTCTGATCGTCGTCAGGCCCGCCGCAACTCCATCACCGCGCGATGGCCCTGTTCGATGGCGACGTCCGTGTAAGCGCCGCCGCCCGAATCCGAATTCGCGATGGTGATGCGCCCGAAAGCCGCGCGACCGATGACTTGCGGACGCTCGGCCGCCGGCAGGTCGGGATCGAACAAGGGATTATATTCCGGGGCGTAGCCGTGCGGCCAGCGATTCACGGTGATGGCCGTGATGTCCCTGGCGGCATCGAATCCTCCCGACTCCAGCGTGCGCGCGAGCTGATCGCGGATATTGCGCTCGAAGGTCTCGAAGCTCGTGGCGAGGAGCTCGGCGCGCCCGACGCGATGCTGCTCGGCTTCGGACAAGCCGCGCTTGCATGGGGTGCGCACCATGTGCACGAGGATCGGCAGCTCGGGACGTTTCGGGCTGCGATAGGCTCCCATGTCCACCTGTGTGTTGAGATGCAAATAGCAGTGATACCCGCCGGGCGCATAGACGCGGCTGACGCCGAGCCGCTCGAAGGCGCGCCAATTCGCGAGTGCGACGCTGGTGTAGACGAGCGGGGTTTTCACCAGCGAGTGCAAAGCGGCTTTCTGCGCCTCCGGCAACTCGGGACATAGATACGGAATCATCATGTTGTAGCAGGCGAGCACCGCACCGCGCGCGTGCGCGCTGAAGGCCCGGCCGTCGCGCAGGTACGTGACCTCGACGCCGTCGCTGCGGCCGCCGGATGCTGCGACGTTGCGCGCCCGAATCACGGTGCTGTTCAGGCGCAGGCGCACGGGCGCGAGCGCGCGATCGAGCTCGGCGTAGTTCACGCGCGCCGTGACGACGTCGGTCGCGTCTTTGCCGGGTACGGCGGTCGGAATCAGATTGCGCACGAGGAGCCGCGCAATCGACGCGTTGCCGTCGGGGAAATGAAACCGCAGCGAGCCGCCGGTGTCGGCATAACCGGCCGGTGTGAATCCCATGCGGGCAGTCGCTCCCGGAGCAAGATTCAAGCCTTGGAAGCCGGGCAGTCCGATGCCCCAGCAATCGAGCGCCGATACCGCGTCGATGCCCACACCCCATTCGCCCATGGTGCGCGCGTAGTAATAGCTCTGCACGCCGGCCTCGACTCCGACCAAATCCCGCAGAAATCCCTCGTAACTGATGCGCGAAAGCCGGTCCTTTTTCGCGTCCGAGGACAGGCCCGGTAAATAGTCGGTCATTCCCTGCTCGATCCGTTCGATCTCGGCACGCGCGCGTGCCGACAGCGGCGCCCGGCTCAGGATTTCGCCGAGCGGCCGTTTGCTCCCACCGGTGCCCGTGCCGATGCCGGTGACGAGCCGATCGGCGCCGAAGGTTTCGGCGTCGAAGAACACGCCGTCGCCCATGCCGCGCTGCTCGTAGAACTTACGATGTTCGGCGCTCTTGGCGAGCCGTGCGACGTCGATGCCGAGTGTCGCGAGGAGGCCTGCCGCGACCGGTCCATAGGGCCTCGGGCTGTCGATCTCGAGCGTACCGCCGTTCAGCAGTTGCATGCCGCCGCCCAGCAGGAATTCGTTGCGTTTGGCGTGACCGCCGAAATCATCGTGATTGTCGAGCACGAGAATGCGGCTGCCGCTGCCGGCGGCGGCGCGATAGAAATGTGCGGCGGCAAGTCCACTGATGCCGCCGCCGACGACGATCAAATCGTATCCCTCGCCCGTGGGAACCGCGGGCGGAAAGTGTTCGCCGTCGCGCAGTGCGTGTGCCGCTTCGAACGAACCGGCGTGGCTGCCCCGCAGGCCGGTGAGGAGCGGCGGATAGTAACCGGCGGCGTCCTGGGCGGCGGCGGGCAGTTGGGTCTGGGGCAGGCCGGCGGCGAATAGGGGCCCCGCGGCGGCCGCCGTCGCGCCGCTGGCGATGCCGTTCAAGAAGTCGCGGCGCGTGATGGGCCGACCCATACCGAGCATGCGGTCACGGGAACTGGGGGGTTTCCTGGTCGGCATTGGCGCAATCCGTTTATGTGTGGACGAACTTCATGAGGCCGCATTGTAAACAGATCAGTCCGATGGCATGCGAGGGCGATGGAATCTCGATTCGGCGGCCGGGAACCGTCTATGATCGTGGCCCTTGCCGCCCGACGTCGGTGCGCGCCCTATGGCAGCGAAACGGCTCTGACGGAGGGCCCCTCCCTTGAAACAGATTCTGTTGTTGCTCCTTGGCTCCGCGGCACTCGCGGGGTGTTTGGTCATGGTGCCCGGACACCTATATCCCGTTCAGGGTGCGCTTGCCGCGCAGAATCCCGTCCCCGTCTACAAAGTCACGATCAGCGGCGTTTTGAGTTCCGGGACGATGAGTGCAACTTTGCAGGATGGTGAAGCTTGCAGCGGCGGTTGGGCTCCGATAAAGCAGAACGATCCGTCGGCCAGAAAATTTTCCGGCGAGTGGGATCGCGTTTACGGGGAAGGCTTTTTCGTCGCCAATATCCTGGGAAATCCCGTCGTCGCCCGAGCCGTGCTCACGGGGAGCAAAGGCACCGTCCTGACGGCGGAATTCTATGCGCCGGCGCCCGGCACCATGATCGGTGTCAAAGGAATAGCGCTGGATGGCGGCGGCAATTTATTCAAGCTGACGTTTTAAGCGCACGGTTCACCGCGGACCGGACTCCTCACGACGGGCTCGAACATCGTAGCAAAGCCCCACGATGCCGCTCTTATAAGCTTTGACTTCCGTCAGATGGAGAGGGATATCTCTGCCGAGCTTCTCGAAAAACGATATGCCATCGCCGATCAAGATCGGAAGGATCGAATAACGCACTTCATCGGCCAGCCCGAGACGCAGGCATTCGCCGGAAACCACGCCCCCTCCGACAAACCAGATCGTCCGAAACTCGGGACGCAATTGCCCATTCACGAACTGCACGAGATCGCCTGCGTGGAACTTCACGGTGTCGCGGATCCGCGGCAGATCACGACTGGTCAGAACGAACGTGGGCTTGTCGCCATACGACCATCCGAACCCTTTGGCTTCGAAAGCCAAAGCAGTCTCGTAGGTTCGTGACCCCATGACGTAGCAGTCTATCGTCTTGAGGAAAGTCGCGACGAATTCGGGATCCAGTGTGTCCCCGTCGGCGAATTCGTCCGAGGTTTCGAGCCAGTCGACCCGGCCGTCCTTGCGTGCGATGAAACCGTCGAGGCTCGCCGCCATGTGAATCGTCAAGCGAGAATCGGTGTTTGCCATCATGTCGCCCCTGTCGCCCCTGTCGCCCCTGTCGCCGAGCATCGCTGCAGTCGCTGCTGGAATCCATCAAACCAAGCTTGACGGCTAGGCTGCTTGCCAGAGACCGATGGTGGTTCCAGTAGGATCGCTGAGCCACGCAAACTGACCCGTCGGGATCGCAATTGGCCCTACCAAGGTTTTGGCGCCCAGTTCTTCGGCCTTTGCGATATAGCTCTTGATATTGTCTACGCCGACATAGACAACCGTGTAGTTCGACGGTTCGTGACCCAATGCGTTGAGGTGGCCCGTCAGCCCCGCGCCCTCGATCATTTTCGGCGGACCGGCCGAGACTTTCCATCCGAATAAGGAGCTGTAGAAATCCGCTGATTTATCGAGGTTCGTGCCGCCGATTTCGAAATGCACAACTGGGTTCATCGGGCTCCCCTCCAGTGATTCGTATTTGGGAAAGACTGCCGCAAAAAGAGACCAAGCTCGATGAAGATACTCCTGCCATTTTCCCTCGCCAACGGCGGACCATGTAACAATGAATAGGGCACAGCGCCCATACCCACGGCGGCTTCCATCCCCCGTCACTGTGCCTCCCGGCGAAGTTGCCGGACCCCCTTGCGCGCGGTGAATTTGCCTGTATATAATCACATGTACTGGTTACATATACAGGTGAAGCATGTCTGACCTTACACCCCGTCAAACGCAGATCTTGAGACTCATCCAGGACAGCATCGCGGAAAGCGGCATGCCGCCCACCCGCGCGGAAATCGCGCGCACGCTCGGTTTCAAATCCCCCAATGCCGCGGAAGAGCATTTGCGCGCGCTGCAGCGCAAAGGCGTCATCGATCTGATCCCGGGCGCATCTCGGGGCATACAACTCAAGGACATCCTGCGCGAACAATTGGGTCTGCCGCTGATCGGGCGGGTCGCCGCCGGTAGGCCGATCCTCGCCGAGGAACACGTCGAATCGCGCTATCAGATCGATCCCAAGTTGTTCCAGCCGCAGCCACATTACTTGCTCAAAGTAAGCGGCATGAGCATGCGCAATGCGGGCATTCTGGACGGTGATCTCGTGGCCGTGCATCGCACGCCCGAAGTGCGCAATCGCCAAATCGTGGTCGCCCGCTTGGAGAACGAGGTCACGGTCAAGCGCTACCGGCAAGAAGGCACGATCGTCTGGCTGTTGCCCGAGAATGCGGATTTCGAACCCATTCGTGTCGATCTCAAGGAGCAGCCCATGATCATCGAGGGCGTGGTCGTTGGCGTGCTTCGGCGCGGCAAAGATGTGGATGCCGCGTGAATCATCGTCGCTTGCGGATCTGCTGGCCGATGCCCGTGTTTGGAAGTTAAAAGACGCCTCGGCCGCCCCGTCCCGTCCGGTTTGGTCCACCGGCAATAGTGCGCTCGATGCCCGCTTACCGGGCGGTGGTTGGCCGACGGCGTCGCTCGTCGAAGTCTTGATCGGCGCCACGGGTCTCGGCGAGGTGCAGCTATTCTTGCCGGCGCTCGTGGAATGCCAGCGCAAGGCCGACGTGGAGATTCCGTGGCTGGTTTGGATCGCGCCCCCGTATGAACCGTATGCGCCGGCGCTCGCGCAACAAGGCATCGACCTCGCCCGCTTGCTGGTGGTGCAACCCGCGACGGCGACCGAGGCGTTGTGGGCCGCGGAACAAGCCTTGGGCTCCGGCGTGTGCGCGGCCGTCTTGCTGTGGCTCAAAGGCACCGACGATCGCTGGCTGCGGCGCTTGAAGTTGGCGGCCGAGGCGGGTCGGGCGCTCGGCGTGCTGTTTCGTCCCGAGCGCCACCGCTTCGAATCGTCGCCCGCGAGCCTGCGCTTGGCGCTGACCTCGGCACAAAGCGGAGCACAAACCGCCCCCCAGCCGCGCCTCGAGTTGCTCAAGGTGCAAGGCGGTCGTCCCGGTTTCGTCGATCTCGCGGCGCCGTGAAAGCGCGCGCGGCGAAATCACGGACGGCGGATATGTTCGCCGTAGCCGAAGTCCCGCCTGCGCTCGCGGCCGCTGCCGCGCCTACACCCGCCGCCGCGCCCGTACCCGCCGCCGCGCCCGTACCCGCCGCCGCGCCCGTACCCGCCGCCGCGCCCGTACCCGCCGCCGCGCCCGTACCCACGCGCCGTACACGACTTTGGTATGCGGTGGTCTTCCCGCACTTGCTCGTGCCGCCGTCAACTGCCGCGGCCGGTGCTCCGCCGCCCGGCTTGGAGGTTTTGTGCTTGCATGCACAAAGCTTCACGTCCTGCGTCAGTATCGAGCCGCCGAACGCACTGCTGCTCGAGGTCAAGGGCAGTCTGCGCCTGTTCGAATCCTTGGAGCATCTGCACGGGCTGCTCGATGCTCGCTGGCAATCCCTTGGGATCACGACGCACAGTGCGATCGCGCCGTCGACGCTCGCAGCGCTCTGGTGCGCACGCGTCGGATTCTCCGCCTGCATCCATGAGCCGACGCTGCTCGCGAGCCGCTTGGCGTCCCTGCCGGTCGCCTGCACGGTCTGGGACGCGGAGCGCTTGCGCAGCTTGCGTTCGATGGGCATCACGCGTCTCGGCGAATTGTTGCGCTTGCCGCGCGCCGGACTCGCGCGTCGCCTGGGGGTGGCCGCAGTGCGCGACCTCGACATCGCCACGGGACGCGAGGCCGAACCGCGCCGCGCCTTCGTCGCCCGGCAGCGGTTTCGTGAGCGCATGGATTTCGAGGCCGAAATCGAGAATGTGGCGTATCTCGAGCGGGCCTGCGAACCCGTGCTCGGCCGCTGTGCGCGATTCCTGCGCGAACGGCAGGCGGGGGTCCAAGCCTTGCAGCTGCGCCTTCGTCACCGTGATGGACCGGCAACCCTCGTGCGCCTGGGCCTGGCCGGCATCACGGGTGAACAACGCCGCTTGGCCGACGTGCTCGGCGAGCGGCTCGCGCGAGTCGAGTTGCCGGCGCCGGTGCGCGCGCTCGAACTCGTCTCGGGTCGTCTGCAGCCGCTCTCGGCCGCCTCGCTCGATGTGTTCGGCGCCTGCGGGCGCGGCGCCGGCCCTGACACGGCACAGCGCTTGGTCGAGCGGTTGCGGGCGCGTCTCGGCGAGTCGGCCGTGTATGGGGTGGCGGCGATTCCCGACCACCGCCCCGAGGCAGCCTGGCGCCGAGTTCAAGAACTGTTGCTCGATCCCGACGGTGCGCCGCTCGCCAACGCCGCGGCCGCCGCGGTGCCCTGGGATCCGATGCCGCGACCGCTCTGGTTGTTCGATATGCCGGTCCTGCTGGCCGATGCAAAGTCTCCGCAGCGACAGGGCTGGGTCTTGGAGCACGGTCCCGAGCGCATCGAGAGCGGCTGGTGGGACGGCAAGGGCGTCGCCCGCGATTATTACTGTGTCCGCGAAGGCCATGGCGGCAAGCTCTGGATTTTCCAGGAGCGGCGCACGAAGAGCTGGTATCTGCACGGCGTGTTCGCATGAGTACCGCATGAGTACCGTCTATGCCGAACTGCATGCGCTCAGCAATTTCTCCTTCCTGCGCGGCGCTTCGCAGCCGGAAGAACTGATCGCGCAGGCCAAGTGGCTCGGTTATCGAGCGCTCGCGCTCACCGACGAATGCTCGCTCGCCGGCGTCGTGCGGGCGCATGTCGCCGCGAAGGAGCATGAACTGCCGCTGATCATCGGCGCGGAATTGTGCACGACGGATGACCTCAAGTGCGTCGCGCTCGCGACCTCGCGCACGGGCTACGGTGCCTTGAGCCGACTGATCAGCCGTGCGCGCCGCGCGAGCGACAAGGGCAGCTACCGGCTCGAGCGCGCTCATCTCGAGCATGCGCTCGATGACTGCCTGCTGATCTGGCTGCCGGATGCGGGGCGGGGGAGGGGGGCCGCCGTGCGGCATCTGGAGCAGGGAGCATGGCTGCGGGACCGTTATGCGGGACGATTGTGGTTGGGCGTGGAGCTTTTGACGGGCGGCCGCGATGCCCGGCGTCTGGCGCTGCTCGCGGAGTTGGCCGGTACGCTCGGCATTCCCTGCGTCGCCGCCGGCGACGTGCACATGCATCGGCGCGGCCGCCGCGCGCTGCAGGATGTGATGACGGCGATTCGCTTGAACGTGCCGCTCGAGTCGGCGGGCTTTGCACTGTTTCCGAACGGAGAACGCTCGCTGCGTCCGGTCGATCGTCTGCGCGAACTGTATCCGGAGCCGCTCATCGCGGCCACGCTCGAGATCGCCGAGCGCTGTGCGTTCAAACTCGACGAACTGCGCTACGAATATCCCGAGGAAATCGTGCCCGCGCCGGCGACGCCCACGAGCCACCTGCGCGCACTCACGGAACGCGGCGCCGCGAAACGCTGGCCGGGCGGCATGCCGCCCGGGGTGCGCGACGGCATCGAGCACGAACTCGGCCTGATCGCCGAACTCGCGTACGAGCCGTTTTTCCTGACCGTGCACGACGTCGTGCAGTTCGCGCGTTCCCAGGGCATTCTCTGCCAGGGCCGCGGCTCCGCGGCCAACTCCACGGTGTGCTATTGCCTCGAGATCACCGAGGTCGATCCGTCGCGCATGTCGATGCTGTTCGAGCGCTTCATCTCCAAGGAGCGCAACGAACCGCCGGACATCGACGTGGATTTCGAGCACGAACGGCGCGAAGAGGTGATCCAGTACATCTACCGCAAATACGGCCGCGAACGCGCCGCGCTCGCCGCGACCGTCATCTGCTACCGTCCGCGCAGCGCTCTGCGCGACGTCGGCAAGGCGCTCGGTTTCGAACTCGACGAGGTCGACCGGCTCGCCAAGGGCATCCAATGGTGGGATGGCCAGCGTATCGATCCGGCACGCATCCGTGATGCGGGCTTCGACCCCGAGGACCCGCGCTTGGAGCGGCTCATCGGGCTCGCGACCGAGATACTCGGTTTTCCGCGCCACCTCTCCCAGCACGTCGGCGGCTTCGTGATCGCGCGCGGCCGCCTCGATGAACTCGTACCGATCGAAAACGCGGCGATGCCCGACCGCACGGTCATCGAGTGGGACAAGGACGATCTGGATGCTCTCGGTCTGCTCAAGGTGGACGTCCTGGGCTTAGGCATGCTCTCGGCCATCCGCCGCGCTTTCGATCTCGTCAATGCATTCGGCGGCCCGCCGGGCGCGCGCGGCGAACTCGCGCTCGCGACCGTGCCGGCCGAAGATCCGGACGTCTACGCGATGATCTGCCGTGCGGACACCATGGGCGTGTTCCAAATCGAGTCACGCGCCCAGATGGCGATGCTGCCGCGCTTGCGCCCGCAGAATTATTACGATCTCGTGATCGAAGTGGCGATCGTGCGTCCGGGGCCCATCCAGGGCGAGATGGTGCACCCCTATTTGCGCCGGCGCAGCGGGGAGGAGGCGGTGACCTATCCGAGCGAGGCCGTCGAATCGGTGCTGAAGCGCACGCTCGGGGTGCCCATCTTCCAGGAGCAGGTCATGCAACTCGCGATCGTGGCGGCGGGCTTCACGCCCGGCGAGGCGGATCGTCTGCGCCGGGCCATGGCGGCCTGGAAACGCAAGGGCGGACTCGGTTCGTTCGAACGCCGCCTGACCGAAGGCATGCGCGCGCGCGGCTATGCGGAGTCCTTCGCCCAGCAGATTTTCAATCAAATCCTGGGCTTCGGCGAATACGGCTTTCCCGAATCGCACGCGGCGAGCTTCGCGCTGCTCGTCTACACGTCGGCCTGGCTCAAATACCACGAGCCCGCCGCGTTTTGCGCGGCGCTGATCAACAGCCAGCCCATGGGGTTCTATGCGCCCGCCCAACTCGTGCGCGACGCCCGCGCGCACGGCGTCGAGGTACGGCCCGTCGCGATCGGTGCGAGCGATTGGGATTGCACGCTCGAGCGGCAGGATGACGGCAAGCCGGCGCTGCGGCTCGGCCTCAGGCTCGTGCGGCGCCTGTCGCGCGCGGGCGCCGACCGAGCGCTCGCGGCGCGAGCGCTGCGTGCTTTCGAAGGGCTGGCGGATCTGGCCGAGCGCGCCGCACTGGATCGGGGCGATCTCGAGGCGCTTGCGGCCGCCGATGCGCTCGCCGAACTCTCCGGTCATCGCCATCGCGCGGTTTGGCAGGTGAGCGGCGTGGAACGCCGCCTGCCCTTGCTGCCGGCCGCGACCGCGGTCCCGGAAGGCATCCCGTTGCTGCGCGCCCCGAAGGAGGGACAGGACATCGTCGCCGACTATGCCGGGATCGGTCTGAGCTTGCGCCGCCATCCGCTCGCGCTATTGCGTGCGCGCCTGGCGCGGCGCGGCGTCTTGCCGACGCGGGATCTCTGGGCGCTCGCGACCGGCAAACTCGTCCGCACCGCGGGACTCGTGATCACCCGGCAGCGGCCCGGCAGCGCCGGCGGCGTGACTTTCGTGACGATGGAGGACGAAACGGGCTACGTGAACTTGATCGTCTGGGAACGCGTCGCCGCGGAGCAGCGCGCGGCGCTGCTCGAGTCCCGGCTTCTCGAGGTCAGCGGCAAGCTGCAACGCGAAGGCGAGGTGTTGCACGTGATTGCGCATACGCTCACCGATCTATCGATCTTGCTCGGCGAGTTGACCGTCGAGTCGCGCAATTTTCACTAGCGTCAGCGGGGCTTCTTCTTCTTGCGGGATTTCTCGCCCGCCGCATCGTCCCCGTCGTCGTCGCCGCGAATGTCGTAATCGTCGAAATCGCTGAGCAATTCGGCCGTGCGCCGCTCCTCCATTACCCGCTCGAGCCGCCGCCAGGCGGGCTCCGCTCCTTTCGGGGCGCGCCGCCGCTGCGAGTCCACGTCGCGCATGATGTGATCGACATCGACGTCGTCACCGCCCGGCGCGGATTCCTCCGGATCGTCTTCCTCGAATTCGTCCGATTCGGGTTTCTCGCTCATGCTTCCGAAGCCTGCGTAGAGGGGTCACGCGCGGGTTTATAAACGGAAATGCGGCGGCTGTGCAATACCCTGTGTCGCAGTGTGAACTACTTCACGAGGTCATTCAGTTGAAATATCGGCAACAGCAGCGCAACAACGATGAACATCACGACGCCGCCCATGAAGACGACCATGAACGGACCGAGCAGATTGGTCATCGTCGCGAGCAGGCCGTCCATCTCGCGCTCCTGGTTGCTTGCCGCCCGCTCGAGCATCTTCTCGAGCTCGCCGCTGCTCTCGCCGCTCGAGATCAAATGGATCATCATCGGCGGGAAGATCTTGCGCGCGGCGAGCGACTTGCCGATCGGCGCACCTTCCCGCACCCGGAGCGAGGCGTCGACGACGGCCTGTTTCATCGGGACGTTGTTGACGACGTCAGCCGAGATCTTGAGCGCCTCGAGCACCGGCACGGCGCTCGCCGTCAAGATGCTGAATGTGCGCGCGAAGCGCGCGGTGTTGAGTCCCCGGATCAGCTTGCCGGCGAGCGGCACGCGCAGCAGGAACCGATCGAAGCGCAGCCGCGAGTCGGGCGCCTTCAGCCAGCGCAGAAAGCCCCAGGTCGCGACCGAGATCCCGATGAGTCCGTAGAACCAGTAGTTGCGCAGGAAATCGCTGGTGCCGATCAGGATTTTGGTCGCGAGGGGCAGTTCCTGATGGCCTTGCTCGAATACCGCGACGACCTGCGGCACGACGTAGGCGAGCAGGAAGGAGACGATCGCGAACGAGAGCACCATGAGCACGATCGGATAGACGAGGGCATTGCTGACCTGCTGACCCATGACCTGGCGCGATTCGGTGTAGTCCGAGAGCCGCTCGAGCACCTGGTCGAGTTTGCCGGATTGCTCGCCCGCGGCGACGGTCGCACGATAGATTTCCGGGAAGGCCTGGGGAAAATCCCCGAGACCGTCCGCGAGCGGGTGACCCTCGACCACCTTGCTGCGCACGCCCAATACGATGCGCTGCACACGCGGTTTTTCGGTCTGTTCGGCGACGGCCTGGAGCGATTCCTCGAGCGGCAGGCCCGACTTGAGCAGCGTCGCGAGCTGGCGCGTGAGGAGTGCGAGGTCCAGCGTCGAAATGCCGCGCCGCATGAAGCCGCGCGCCCGGCTTTGCTTCAACTCGCTCTGGGACGCTTCGGTGATGTCCACGGGCAGGAGCTGCTTCTCGCGCAACAGCTGCCGCACGTGCTTCGGCGTATCGCCCTCGATGAGGCCCTTGCGTTCCTTGCCCTGGGCATCGAGCGCGATGTATTCGAACGCACCCATCAGTCTTCGCGCGTGACGCGCAGGACTTCCTCGAGCGTCGTTTCCCCGGCGAGCACCTTGCGGCGCCCATCGTCGCGGATGCCGGGACTAGCGCTGCGGGCATAGCGCTCGAGATCCTGTTCCGACGTACCGTCGTGGATCATCGTGCGCATGTGGTCGTCGACTGCAATCAGTTCGTAGATGCCGGTGCGTCCGCGATAGCCCATGCCGGATTCGTTGCTCGGCCGGTACAATTGCACCGGGTCACCGTTCGGATCCAGATTGAGCAGACGGCGCTCGTATTCACCGGCGTAGAACGGCTCCTTCGTGTTCGGATTGAGCACCCGCACCAGGCGTTGCGCGAGCACCCCGATCAAGCTCGAGGACAGCAGGAACGGCTCGATGCCCATGTCGCGCAAGCGCGTGACCGCGCCGACCGCGGTGTTGGTATGGAGCGTGGAGAGCACGAGGTGGCCCGTCAAACTCGCCTGGACCGCGATTTGCGCGGTCTCCAGATCGCGGATTTCGCCGATCATGACGACGTCCGGATCCTGGCGCAGGATCGCCCGCAGGCCCCGCGCGAACGTCATTTCCACCTTGGTGTTGACCTGGGTCTGGCCGATGCCGTCGATGTAATACTCGATCGGGTCCTCGACCGTCATGACGTTGCGCGTGTTGTCGTTGATGCGTTCGAGCGACGCATACAGCGTCGTGCTCTTGCCGGAGCCCGTGGGACCGGTCACGAGAATGATGCCGTGCGGCTTGTGGATGATCTCGTCCATCGTATCCTGGGTGCGAGGGTCCATCCCCAGGGACGTCAGCTCGATGCGGCCCGCCTGTTTGTCGAGAAGGCGCAACACGACGCGTTCGCCGTGTCCCGACGGCAGCGTCGAGACGCGGACGTCGACCGCCCGGCCGGCGATGCGCAGCGAGATGCGGCCGTCCTGAGGCAGCCGGCGCTCGGCAATATCGAGCTTGGACATGACCTTGATGCGCGAAACCACGAGCGGCGCCACCGCGCGCTTGGTCTGCAGGACCTCGCGCAGAACGCCGTCGACGCGAAAGCGGATCACCAGGCGGTTCTCGTAGGGCTCGATGTGGATGTCCGAGGCGTTTTCCCTGACCGCCTGCGTGAGCAGTGCGTTGATGAGGCGGATGATCGGCGCTTCGTCGTCGCTCTCGAGCAGGTCGGAGGACTCCGGGATGTCCTCGGCGAGATCGGCGAGATCGGTATTGTCGTCCAGACCCTCGAGCATCTGCATGGCCGCGCCCGAGCCGGCTTCGTAGGCGAGCCGCAGCATGACGTCGAACTGTTCGATCGAGACACGCTCGAGCTTGAGCGGTACGCCCACGAAACGCCGGACCTCGGCGAGTGCGAGCGGCGACACGCCGGGCCGGCATACCGTATCGGCGACGCCGCCTGAAATGCCGCGCACCAGCACGCCGTGGCGCTTGGCGAACGGAAACGAGAGTTTTCGGGGTGTTACCGGTTCTTGGAGTTCCGCGTTCATGGCGTCGGTCCCGTTTGTGTCGTGGGGGGAATCGGCGTCGCGCGCGTCACGGGCTGCACGATCGCGCCCGGCGTGCCCGGCGTGCCGTACGGCGCCGCGCCGTCCGTGGGCGACGTGGACGCACCGGGCGGCGGCACGAAATTCGGCGCGGCGCCCGCCGGGTTGGTCGGCGTCGACGGCGCCGTGGCTCTCGACTCCGGAGGCGGCGGCGGCGCGGGAATCAGCGGCTGTTTCTGGCCGGGCAACAGCGGAATCTTGCCCTTGTCGAGGGCCTTTTCCTCGGAGCGCATCGAGTTGTACTTGCCCTCGCTCAGCGACTCGGTCTGCACGTCGTCACGCAGGATCCGCGGTCGGATGAACACCATGAGGTTCTTCTTTTGACGCGAGGTGCTGCGCGACTTGAAGAGGTTCCCGAGGATCGGAATCGCGCCCAAGCCCGGAACGCGATCCTCGCTCGTGGTCACCGAGTCGGACATCAGTCCCCCCAGCACGATCACGCCGCCGTCCTCGATCAAGATCGTCGTCTTGATGGAGCGCTTGTTCGTCGATATGTCGGCCGAGTCGGTGATCTTCGCACCCGGCGAGGAGTCCTCCTGCTCGATCTTGAGCTGCACGGTATCGCCTTCGCTGATGTGCGGCGTCACCTTGAGGATCGTTCCCACCTCTTCGCGCTGGATCGTCTCGAACGGGCTCGTCGTGCCGTTCACGCTCGCCGTCGAGTTGCTGTAGGAACCGGTGATGAGCGGAATCTCCTGGGTCACTTTGACTTCGGCTTCCTCGTTGTTCATCGTGATCAGCGATGGCGTCGAAATGATGTTGCTCTTGCCGTCGCTGCGCAAGGCCTGCACGAGAGCGGCAAAGTTGATGCCGCTGTTCGCGTTGTACCGCCCGATCGCGAAAGTCGCGCCCGTCCCGACCGAGGATCCGGACAAGCCGCCCGTGGTCGTGCCCGCCGTCGTGGTCGTGGTCCCGGTCGTCGTGCCCTGGGCTATCCCCAGGGCCGTGACCGCCAGGTCGACGATGCTCGTCCCGGAGCCCGGCAAGTTGATGATGCCCGCCACGCTGTTGTTGCCTTCGGTAACCCATTGTACGCCGAGGTTCGAGCTGTTGTTGACGTCGACCTCGACGATGATCGCCTCGACCTCGACCTGGGCGCGGCGAATGTCGAGGCGGTCGATGACCGACATCAGGGATTTCATGATCTTGGGCGGTGCGGTGATGATCAGCGCGTTGGTCGGCACGTCGGCCCAGATCGTCACGCTCGCGTCGACGTTCGAGCCGCCGGAACTCGAGGGTGCCGCCGCCTGCGCGGCGCCCGGGCCGCCTTGCGCCTTGGCCGAGGCGCTCGCCTGGCCCTTGAGTTTCTCGGCGAGCTTTTCCGCATCGGCATAGCGCAGATAACGCACCTCGGTATCGCCGCTGCCACCCTTCTTCGGCGTATCCAGACTGATGATCAACGCCTTGATCTTGAGCCGCTGGGACTTCTCGCCACTGATGAGCACCGAGTTGGTGCGTTCGTCGGCGACCACCTTGACGGTGCTGCCGCCGCCTTCGCCGCCGGCCGCCGCGCCCTGACTCAACTGATTGACCGTGCGCACGAGTTCCGTCGCGCTCGCGTTGTGCAATTCGACGAGTTCATAGGGTTCGTCGCCGCTCTCGTCCATGCGTTCGATGATGCGCATCAGGCGATTCACGTTGCTCGCACGATCCGAGATGATCAGCATGTTGCCGCCCGGATACGCCGCGAGGTGGCCATATTGGGGAATCAGCGGGCGCAGGATCGGCACGAGCTGGGCGGCGCTGATGTTCTTCATGCTGATGATTTGCGTGACGATCTCGTCCGACGTCGAACTCACGTCGTTCGGCAGATCGTTGGCCGGGAGTTGACGCGCATCGGTGTTCGGCACGATCTTGATGACCTTGCCGGCCGGTACCGCGACGTAGCCGTAGACCTGGAGCACGGCGAGAAAGGCCTCGTAGAACGCGGCCGGGGACATCGGCGTCGAGGAGAGCATCGTGACTTTGGCGTTCACGCGCGGGTCGATGATGAAGTTCTTGCCCGTGACCTCGCTCACCGCCTGGATGATCTGGCTGAGATCGGCGTCCTTGTAGTTGGGCGTGATCGTCGCGCCCTCCTGCGGGCGCGATGACTGGGCGCCAGCCGACAGCGTGCCGAGCGAGAGCATCGCCGAGAACAGGCCGAGGGCCGCCTGTCGAATGAGGGGGTGCAGCGTCGTTTTCATGGAATTCCGCATCATAAATCTCGTGGGTGAGCCGCGTTCGACCGGCGTAACAGAAATTGGTTTGATTTAGGGTTGGCCGGGCTCGGGGCTGGGCTGCGGTACGCCACCCTCACCGTTGGGAAGCCCGCCGCCGGGCGCAATCGGCGTGCCGCCGGGCATTGCCGGCGGCGGGGCGGCGGAGAGATCGCGACTCGCATCGGTCGCGAGTTGCGCCAGGTTCAGCGAAACGTCGATCGTCTTGCCGGCACGCTCGATCGTGACGCTCGCGCTGTTCGAGGACTGGATCGCGTTGAATATTTCCTGACCCCGCTGCGGATCGTCGAGCGTCGTGCCGTTGATCGCCGTCACGAGGTCGCCCGGCCGCAATCCCAAGCCATTGAATGCCGACCGGTTCCGACCCGGGTAAATGCGAAAACCACGCAGCTTGCCCGCTTGATTGTCGTAGGAAGCGACGGTGCGCATGACTTCATTGAGCAGACCCGGGTCCTGTTGCACCATCCGGCGCACGTTGTCCAAGTTCGCGGCGGTAGCCCCCTGCATGCCCACTTGCCGGCGCGAAACGGTCGGCCGGACGGACGAGGCCAGCACACGCGGCAGGATCAGGGTCTCGAGCGCCCCGCCCCGGTCCAAGATCACATGATCAAGATACACCGAATGGAGCGACGCGCCATTGACGTTGTCGCCGACCGAATACACCTTGGAGGGGCCGCCGTCACTGATGATAGCGACGCCGTGCTTCGGATCTTGAGTCGCGATCGTGCCGGCGAGCGTGAGGTTGGCGGTCGACTGCGGGGCACTATTCGGGTCTTGAACCGCGGGATCGGCGGCCGCGTTGCCGAACAGGTGCGCCGCGACGACCCGCCCCACGTCGAAGCGCTGGGCTGCGGAAGGCAGCCCGGAGCGCGCCGCGACCGGTTGCACCGCCTTCACGGGGGTCGCGCCCAACAGGGATTTCGCCACGAATCCGAGTTGCACGGCGATCAGAGCGCCTAGCGCCAGGGAAACGAGCCAGGGGCCGTTCTGGGGGATGCGAGCGAGCCAGACATTGAGGCGCGATTGAAGCATAGGAGGATCGTGCGCGGTTGGCGGGTCAGTTGCGCGGACCGGGGCCCCAAAACCCATCTAAAGTTAAACCAGCCGCAATGATACGGTCTATCCGCTTGAACGCTCAAGCAATTGTTTTTCCTTGTTAAAGTAATGTGATATCGATCCACGACCGGAACCTTCACCCGTCCCCGGGGTCGAGACGGCTTGTAAAGCGCGCTCAAGCGCCCTATAAATTGAACACTCATGAGTGAACACGAGCGCGGACGAGACGGGACCGGTCTGGTCGTCGAGGAAGCGGCGCCGAAACTGAAACGGCCGCCGCTCTATCAAGTAGTGTTGATCAACGACGACTACACTCCCATGGAGTTCGTCGTCGACATTCTCCAGCGGTTCTTCGGGATGGACCGAACCAAAGCGACCAGGGTGATGCTGGAGGTCCATACTAAGGGAAAAGGGGTGTGCGGCGTGTTTACTTTCGAAATCGCCGAGACCAAGGTGGCTCAAGTGATCGCATATGCGCGACAACATCAGCATCCGCTGATGGCAACGCTAGAAGAGGCGTAACCAGTGCTCAGTCAAGAACTCGAATTTTGCTTGAACGACGCGTTTGCCGGGGCCCGCGAGGCACGCCATGAATTCATGACGGTCGAGCATTTGCTGCTCGCGATCGTCGACACGCCGAAAATCCGCGAGATCCTGAAGTCCTGCGGGGCCGATACGGCGAAACTGAAGACCGAACTGAAGCAATTCATCGATCAAACCACCCCTCGGCTGCCTGCCGGGGAGGATCGCGACGTTCAGCCGACGCTCGGCTTCCAACGCGTGCTGCAGCGCGCGGTATTCCACGTCCAGTCGAGCGGGAAGAAAGAGGTGACCGTCGCCAACGTGCTGGTCGCGATCTTCAGCGAAAAGCAATCGCACGCGGCCTACCTGCTCAGCATGCAGGACGTCTCGCGGCTCGATGTCGTCAACTTCATCGCCCACGGCCTCTCGAAGGCGGGCGGCGAGGAGCGCAGCGAACGCGAGGGCGACGGTGCGTCGGCCGACGCCGAACGCGAGGGCGACGGCGGCGGCAGTGCGCTCGAGAAATACGCGACCAATCTCAATGAATCGGCCCGCAAGGGCAAGATCGATCCGCTCATCGGCCGCAAGCTCGAAGTCGAGCGTACGATCGAGATCCTGTGCCGCCGCCGCAAGAACAATCCGCTCTACGTCGGTGAGGCTGGAGTCGGCAAGACCGCCATTGCCGAGGGGCTCGCGCGCATGATCGTCGAGAACCAGGTGCCCGACGTGCTGCTCGATGCGACGATCTATTCGCTCGACATGGGTTCGCTCGTGGCGGGCACGAAGTACCGCGGCGATTTCGAGAAGCGCCTGAAGGCCGTCCTTGCCGAAGTCAAGAAGCAGCCGGGGGCGATCCTGTTCATCGACGAGATCCACACGGTGATCGGCGCCGGTGCGGCATCGGGCGGCGTCATGGACGCCTCGAACCTCATCAAGCCGGCGCTTGCGAACGGCGAGCTGCGCTGCATCGGTTCGACCACGTACAGCGAATACCGCGGCATTTTCGAGAAGGATCACGCCCTCGCGCGCCGCTTCCAGAAGATCGACGTCTCCGAGCCCTCGGTCCAGGACACGGTCGACATCCTGCGCGGACTGAAATCCCGCTACGAGGAACATCACGGCATCAAGTACGAGGACGACGCGCTGCAGGCCGCGGCGGAGCTCGCCGCGCGCCACATCAACGATCGGCACATGCCGGACAAGGCGATCGACGTCGTCGACGAGGCGGGGGCGAACCTGCGTCTGCAGCCCGTCGAGAACCGCGGTGCCTCCGTGACCGTCACGCACATCGAAAACGTCGTGGCGCGCATCGCGCGGATCCCGCCGAAGAACGTCTCCTTGTCTGATCGCGACGTGCTGCGCAACCTCGAGCGCAACCTCAAGCTCACGATCTTCGGTCAGGACAAAGCGGTCGAGGCGCTTGCCGCGGCGATCAAGATGTCGCGCTCGGGTCTTGGCGATCAGCGCAAGCCGGTCGGCTCATTCCTCTTCTCGGGACCCACGGGCGTCGGCAAGACCGAGGTCACGCGCCAGCTCGCGATCGCGATGGGCGTCGAGTTCGTGCGCTTCGACATGTCCGAATACATGGAACGGCATACCGTGTCGCGTCTCATCGGGGCGCCGCCGGGCTATGTGGGATTCGATCAGGGCGGCCTGCTGACCGAGGCGATCGCAAAGCACCCGCATTGCGTGCTGCTGCTCGACGAGATCGAGAAGGCCCATCCGGACGTCTTCAATCTGCTGCTGCAAGTCATGGATCACGGCACGCTCACCGACAACAATGGCCGTAAGGCGGACTTCCGCCACGTCGTCATCGTCATGACGACCAACGCCGGTGCGTTCGAGATGAGCCGGCCGACGATCGGATTCACCCAATCGGATACGGAGACCGACGGTATGGAAGCGATCCGCCGCCTGTTCTCGCCGGAATTCCGCAACCGGCTCGACGCCGTGATCCAGTTCGCGGCGCTCGATCAGGCGACGATCGAACGCGTCGTCGACAAGCTTCTGGTCGAGGCCGAGGCGCAGCTCGAGCAGAAGCGCGTCTCGATCTCGGTCGACGAGCCGGCGAGGCGCTGGATCGCCAAGCGCGGTTACGACCCGAAGATGGGTGCACGCCCGATGGCGCGCATCATCCAGGAATTTATCAAGCGCCCGCTGGCGGAGGAACTGCTGTTCGGCAAGCTCGTGGGCGGCGGCCACGTCGAAGTCACCTTGAGCGAGGACGGCGAGAAGCTGAAGCTCGAAACGCGGGCGGCCGATAAACCGGTCGTGTTATCGCAGGAAAGCTGAGGGGGCGAGGCGGTGGGAGCGAGCCTGGTGGGAGCGACCCTGCCGGGCCTCAAACCCCGGGGATCACCGACCGCGGTAGACGATTCTGCCTTTGGTCAAATCGTAGGGGGTCATTTCAACGGTGACTTGATCCCCGGTCAGAATGCGAATGTAATTCTTGCGCATCTTGCCCGATATGTGGGCCGTGACGACGTGGCCAGTCTTGAGCTTCACGCGAAACGTGGTGTTGGGCAGGGTCTCGACGACCTCGCCCTCGAACTGAATTGCCTCTTCTTTTGACATGCGTCCTTATGGTGTGCCTGAAAGTGAAAGAAAACCGGGATGCCTGAAACCGCGCGCATTGTGCATAAAGCACCTGGGTAATGCAATTTAAGCGCCAACCTCCGCCCAGGACGGGCTGGATTGGCGTCTTGCGTGGCGCTGCAGGAGCGCGATGAATTCGCTTCGCGAGACTTCCCGGGCACCGAGACTCGCCAGATGCTCGCTGGCCACCTGACAATCGATCACGAGGATGTGGCGGCGCAGGCATTCCTCGACGAGCCGGGCCACCGCCACTTTCGACGCATCGCGTTCCCGGCTGAACATCGATTCACCGAAAAAAATTCCGCCGAGCTGCAGCCCATAAAGGCCGCCGACGAGCCGGGCCTCGCGATAGGTCTCCACCGAATGCCCGAAGCCCATGGTGTGAAGCGCCTCGTAGGCGGCGATCATCTCTGTATTGAGCCAGGTGTCGGGCCCCGAGGCGCGCGGTGCGGCACAGGCGCGTATCGTCGCGCCGAACCCATGATCGAGCCGCGTCGTGAAGGCGCCGTTGCGCAAAGTCTTGGCGAGGCTGCGCGAGCACTTGAACTCGTTTGGAAACAAGACCATGCGCGGATTCGGCGACCACCATAGGATCGGCTGCTGGGACGAATACCAGGGGAATACGCCGCGCTCGTACGCGGCGAGCAGGCGCGCCGGGCGCAAATCGCCGCCCGCGGCGAGCAAACCCGGCGGATCCCGCAGCGCCTGCTCGGCCGGCGGAAACCATTCCGGGTCCGCTTGCTCGCCGAGCCATACAAGCCGGCTCAGAGGCGCAGCTCCTCGTCAGGAGCACGATGGTAGGGAACGTGCTCGCCGACGGCGGCCGCGTACTGATCGACGCCGCGCGCTTCACGAGCCGCGAAGTCGCGAATCGCGGCGGCGAAGCGCGGGTCGACGATGTGATGGGCAGACCCCATGAGGGTCGGCACGAATCCGCGCGGTACCTTGTGCTCTCCCTGCGTGCCGGGCTCGAAGCGCTGCAGCCCGTGCTCGATGCAATACTCGATGCCCTGGTAGTAGCAGGTCTCGAAGTGCAGGCTGTGATAATTGCCGCCTGCGCCCCAATAACGGCCGTAGAGAGCATCCTTGCCGACGAAACAGATCGCGACGGCGATCGGCTCGTCGCCCTGACAGGCGATCTTCAGCAGCAATTGGCTCGGCATGCTCGCGCCGACACGCTTGAAGAAATCGAGGTTGAGGTAGGGCTCGTGGCCGTGTCGATGGAACGTATCGGCATAGAAACCGTACAGGGTCTTCCAGAGGCGTGCATCGACGTCGCCGGCGAGTCGCGTCTCGAAGCGTATGCCCGCCTCGGCGACCCGGCGCCGCTCGCGTTTCGCTTTCTTACGCTTTTCTGCCGTGAACGTGCTCAGAAATTCGTCGAAAGACCCATAATTATGATTGAACCAGTGGAATTGGCAGTCGCGCCTTTGAATCAGTCCTGCGCCCCCCAACGCGGCCAAATCTGCCTCGCTTGGAAACAACACGTGAAAAGACGACAACTCCTCGGCGCGCGCATGGTCCGTGGCCGCTTGCAGCAAGCGTTGACGCATCGCCTCTCCGTCGCTCCCGGCCGGGACCAGAAACCGCGTGCCGCGCACGGGCGTGAACGGTACGGCCGCCAGTAATTTCGGGTAATAGGCGAGCCCATGCTGTGCATAGGCGTTCGCCCACGAGAAGTCGAACACGAACTCGCCGCGCGAGTGGGTCTTCAAGTAAAGCGGCAAGGCGCCGACGGGATGGCCCGACGCATCCTCGATGACCAGGTGGCGAGGCGCCCAGCCGGTGCGGCGCGTGGCGCAGCCCGACTCCTCGAGCGCGAGCAAGAACTCGTGGCGTAGGAACGGCTGTGCATCGCCCGCCAGCGCATTCCAGGCCGACGCATCGACATCGGCGATGCTCTCGAGGAAGCGCGTGCGTCCGAGCCGCGTCACGCGTGCAGAGCGCGGTGTGAGGGAGCCTCGGTTTCGAGTTGTTCCAGGTACTTGTCGGCATCGAGCGCCGCCATGCACCCGGTACCCGCTGAGGTGACGGCCTGTCGATACACGTGATCCGCGACGTCGCCCGCGGCGAAGACCCCGGGGAGGCTCGTCGCGGTCGCATCGCCGGCGCTGCCGCCCTTGACCACGATGTACCCACCGCGCATGTCCAACTGGTCCTCGAACAGGTGGGTGTTCGGTTGGTGGCCGACGGCGATGAATACACCGTCCACCACGATCTCACGCAGCGCATGACTCGGCAGCGCCCGCAGCCGCGCGCCCGTGACGCCGGCGGCGTCGCCCAGGATCTCGGCCACCTCGTGATTCCAAACGATGCTGAGCTTGCCTGAGGATTCGAGCGCAAAGAGGCGATCCTGAAGGATTTTTTCCGACTTCAATTTGTCCCGCCGATGCACGAGCGTGACGTGCGAGGCAATGTTGCCCAGATACAGCGCCTCCTCCACCGCCGTATTGCCGCCGCCGACCACGGCGACGGCCTTGCCGCGGAAGAAGAATCCGTCGCAGGTCGCGCAGGCCGACACGCCCTTGCCGCGGAACGCCTCCTCCGACGGCAGACCCAAATACTTCGCCGAGGCGCCCGTCGCGATGATCAGCGCATCGCAGGTGTAATCGCCGCTGTCGCCGCGCAAGCGGATCGGCCGCCCGCGTAACTCCACATGGTTGATGTGGTCGAACACGATGTCGGTCTTGAATCGCTCGGCATGCAGCCGCATGCGCTCCATGAGGGCCGGACCCTGCAGGCCTTCGACGTCGCCGGGCCAGTTATCGACGTCGGTGGTCGTCATCAACTGGCCACCCTGTTCGAGGCCCGTGATCAACAGGGGCGCGCGATTCGCGCGCGCGGCATAGACGGCGGCGGTGTAACCCGCCGGTCCAGACCCCAAGATGATGAGGCGGCTGTGACGATGGACGCTCATGAATACGGTTCCTCGAATGGATCTTAAAGCGCGAGAGGGCGACATGGTAAGGAAATCCGGTGCCGCCGGCCAATCGTCGCGGCCGCGACTGGACGCGGGAAGATCCGGAGCCGGATCGGGCGGAATGGCTTGGCTAAACGCTTTGTGCTGTTGTACTATTACATAATATTCAACCAGTTAAGAAGCAAACATCATTAAAGGTCTTGAGTTAACTGCGGACGACCTGCCGAAGCGCGCAAAGCCGAAGACGAAAGTCTCCGCCGCCGTGGCGCGGTCACTGCGCGAGGGCACGCTGTGGATCCTGTGTGCCGTGGCGTTGTCGCTGTTGCTCGCGCTGCTTTCCTACAGTGCACGGGATCCGGGGTTTGCCGACACCGGTGAACCGGGTGCGGTCAAGAACTGGATCGGGCCGGTCGGCGCGTGGCTCTCGGGGTTTTTCTTCTTTCTGTTCGGGCGCCCGGCCTACCTGTTTCCTCTGATGCTGGCCTTTGCAGGCTGGCGCGTGCATCAGGACCCGGCACAGGCAGACGTGCGCTCGCGCGTGAATACCATTTTGCGGTCGGGCGGCTTCATGTTGACCGTCGCGACCAGCTGCGGATTGGCGACCCTGCATTGGGACGGCACGGCGTTTCCCGACAGCGCGGGCGGCGTGCTCGGTGAACTCGTCGGCACGGGCAGCGCCGCAGGACTCTCGTTCCTGGGCGCAACCCTGGTGCTGCTCGGCCTGTGGTTTGCGGGTGTTGCGCTGTTCCTCGGCGTCTCCTGGTTCGACGTGATGGACAAGATCGGTGCGGCGAGCTTGCGCGCGCTTGCCTGGGTGCGCACGCGGACCCTGCAGCGCCGCGAACTCGCATCGGGCCAGCTGCGCAAGCAGGCGCGCCAGGAAGTCGTGCGCGAGGAGCAGAAGAAAGTCGCGAGCCGGCCGGCACCGCGTATCGAGGCGGGAGCGCCGATCGTCGAGCGGAGCGAGCGCGTCGAGCGCGAGCGCCAGGTGCCGCTGTTCGATGCGCCGAAGTCGAGCGAGCTGCCGGCCTTGTCTCTGCTCGATGAACCTGCCGTGCGCGAGTCCTCGTATTCGCCCGAAGCGCTCGAGGCGATGTCGCGGCTGGTCGAGCTCAAGCTGCGCGACTTCGGCGTCGAGGCTGAGGTCGTCGCCGTGCAGCCCGGTCCGGTCGTCACGCGCTTCGAGTTGCGTCCCGCGCCCGGCGTCAAAGTCAGCCAGATCAGCAACCTTGCCAAGGACCTCGCACGGGCGCTGTCCTCGATCAGCGTACGCGTCGTCGAGATCATTCCCGGCAAATCGGTCGTCGGCCTGGAGATTCCGAACGAGAAACGCGAAATCGTCACGCTCGGCGAAATCATCAAGTCCAAGCCCTACGATGACGTAGGCTCGCCGCTCGCGCTCGCGCTCGGCAAGGACATCGGCGGCGTGCCGCTCGTCGCGGATCTCGCGCGCATGCCGCATTTGCTGATTGCAGGCACGACCGGTTCCGGCAAGTCGGTCGGCATCAATGCCATGGTGTTGAGTCTCGTCTACAAGGCGACCCCGGAACACGTGCGCATGATCATGATCGACCCGAAGATGCTCGAGCTGTCCGTCTACGAGGGAATTCCGCATCTGCTCGCGCCCGTCGTCACCGACATGAAACAGGCTGCGAACGCCTTGCGCTGGTGCGTGGCCGAGATGGAACGGCGCTATCAGCTGATGTCGGCGCTCGGCGTACGCAACATCGGCGGCTTCAACCGCAAGGTCCGGGACGCGGCGGATGCCGGCAAGCCGATCAAGGATCCGATTCGCATGCAGAAGATCGTCCAAGGGGTTCCCGGCATCGTTGCCGAGGACGTGCCGGAGCTCTCGAGCCTGCCGTTCATCGTCGTCATCATCGACGAACTCGCCGATCTCATGATGATCGTCGGCAAGAAGGTCGAGGAGTTGATCGCGCGACTCGCCCAGAAGGCACGCGCCTCGGGAATTCATTTGATTCTCGCGACGCAACGTCCCTCGGTGGACGTCATCACGGGCCTCATCAAGGCCAACATTCCGTCGCGGATCGCGTTTCAGGTTTCCGCCAAAGTGGATTCCCGCACGATTCTGGATCAAAGCGGTGCCGAATCGCTGCTCGGCCATGGCGACATGCTGTACCTGCCGCCGGGGACTTCGATCCCGACGCGCGTGCACGGCGCTTTCGTCTCGGACCAGGAAGTGCATCGCGTCGTTGCGGGCCTGAAGGCCGCCTCGCCGCCGGTGTACATCGACGAAATTCTCGAGGGGCCACGCGGTTCGATTCCCGGATTCCCGTCCGACGAGGAGGAATCCGGCGAGGGCGGCGGGGACATCGAACAGGACCCGCTCTATGACGAGGCGGTGCGCATCGTCACCGAGACTCGCAGGGCCTCGATTTCGGGCGTACAGCGGCGCCTGAAGATCGGCTACAACCGGGCCGCCCGTCTGGTCGAGGGTATGGAGGCCGCCGGCCTCGTGGGGCCCCTGCAGTCGAACGGTGCACGCGAGATCTTTGGCGCGGCGCCGCCGCAGGAATGAGGTTCTCGCGCGCGTTCCTCGCGGCGGCGGCGCTCATCGCACAGAGCGCCGTACTCGCAGCGACCGCTGTGAGACCGGTCGGTGCGACGGCCACCGGTGCGCCGGCCGCCGCCTCGCCGGCCGCCGAAGTCGACCGGTATCTCGTGGGCCTTTCGAGCTGGTCGGCGGATTTCAAGCAGACGATCGACGATGCCGAAGGCAAAGTGCTGCGCAGCGCCACGGGCCACCTGGATTTGCAGCGTCCCGGCAAGTTCCGGTGGGATTACACCGCGCCGTCCGAACAGCTCATGCTCGCCGACGGCTCGAAGCTCTGGTTCTACGACAAGGACCTCGCGCAGGCCAACGTCCGTGATCTCGATGCGACGCTCGCGAGCACGCCGGCGATGCTGCTCTCGAGTTCGGCATCCGTGAGCAGCCAATTCGACATCGCGGCGCTGCCGCCGGCCGAGGGTCTGCAATGGTTCGCGCTCAAGCCGAAGCACGCGGGAACGGATTTTCAGCTGATCAAGATCGGTTTCGACAAGGGCGAACTCGCCGCGATGCGCCTCGTCGACAAGCTCAACGAGGTCACGAAATTGCGCTTCTCGGCCCAGCGGCGCAATCGCAGCTTCGCACCGGATCTCTTTACGTTCACGCCGCCGCCGGGCGTCGACGTGATCGGCCGCGACCCGAGATCGACGCCGTGACGTCGACGTCGTGAAGTCGATGCCGTGAAGCCGATCCCGTGAGCGCCGGCAGCTACCGCCCGCTCGCCGACCGTCTCCGGCCCGCGACGCTCGACGAGTACGTCGGACAATCGCATCTGCTCGCACCCGGCGCCCCGCTGCGGCGCGCGCTCGAATCCGGCCGTCCCCACTCGATGATCTTGTGGGGGCCGCCGGGGACCGGAAAGACCACTCTGGCCCGGCTCGTCGCAAACGGTGCGGATGCCGAGTTCGTATCGCTCTCGGCGGTGCTCGCGGGCATCAAGGACATCCGTGCCGTCGTCGAACAGGCGCGAAGCTTGCGTGGCACGCGCGATACCGTGCTGTTCCTCGACGAGGTGCATCGGTTCAACAAGTCCCAGCAGGACACCTTTCTGCCCTATGTCGAGGACGGCACACTGATTTTCGTCGGCGCGACGACCGAGAACCCGTCATTCGAAGTCAACAATGCGCTCTTGTCGCGAGCTCGCGTCTACGTGCTGAAGTCGCTCGAAGCGGCCGACCTTGGCAAGCTGCTCGACCGCGCGCTCGCCGACCCCGATCGCGGCCTCGGGAAGCTTGGGGTAGAGGTCGAGGCGGGCGCCAGGGAGCTGTTGCTCGCGGCCGCCGATGGCGATGCGCGGCGCATGCTCAATCTGCTCGAGACGGCCGCCGATCTCGCGACCCCCATCGAGGCGCCGGCGGGCGCACGCAGGCGCCTCGACGTCGATACCATGCGGGCCGTGATCGGCAGCACCTACGTGCGCTTCGACAAGGGAGGCGAGAATTTCTACGATCAGATCTCGGCTCTGCACAAGTCGGTCCGCGGCAGCGATCCGGATGCGGCCCTCTACTGGCTCTGCCGCATGCTCGCCGGCGGCTGCGATCCGCTCTATATCGCGCGACGCGCCTTGCGCATGGCGAGCGAGGACATCGGCAATGCCGACCCGCGCGCGCTCACCCTCGCGCTCGAGGCCTGCGCGGTCTACGAGCGCCTCGGCAGCCCCGAGGGGGAACTTGCGATTGCTCAGGCCATCGCATTCATGGCCTGCGCGGCCAAGAGCAATGCGGTCTACACGGCTTATAACGCGGCGAGCGCGGATGCCAAGGCACTCGGTTCTCTGGAGGTGCCGTTGCATCTACGCAATGCGCCCACGCGGCTCATGAAGGAGATCGGGTACGGCAAGGGCTACCGCTATGCCCACGACGAACCCGATGCCTATGCGGCCGGCGAGCGGTACTTCCCCGACGCCATGCCCGACAAGCGCTACTACATCCCGGCGCCCCGCGGACTCGAGATCAAGATCGGCGAGGCTTTGGAAGCGCGCCGCGCCCGCGATCGCGCGCGCGTACGAGAATCGTGAGCCTTTCGGCGGTTCGCCTACAATAGGCGTTTTTCGCAAGAGGGACTCGTCGTGCTCGACCCGAAGCTGCTACGCAGCGATTTGCCCGCCGTCGCCGCCATGCTGGCGCGCCGCGGATTCGTACTCGACGTGGCGAGCTTTGCGGCCATCGAGGAGCGCCGCAAGGCCGCCCAGATCGAGGCCGATCGCCTGCGCAGCGAGCGCAACGCGAACGCGCGCGCCGTCGGTCAGGCGAAGGCGAAAGGTGAGGACAGCACGGCGCTCCTGGCCGTCGGCGAGCGGCTCGGCGAGTCGCTCGAGAGTGTCGACGCCCGCCTGGGCGCTTTGGTGGGCGAACTCACGGCCCTGCAGCTCGGCCTGCCGAACGTCCTGCACGCGAGCGTGCCCGACGGCCGCGATGAGAATGCCAACGTGGAGCTGCGGCGCTGGGGCGAGCCCACGCGGCTCGATTTCGAACCCAAGGACCACGTCGCGCTCGGCGAGCAACTGGGCATGGATTTCGAGGCGGCGGGGCGGATCTCCGGCGCGCGGTTCGTGGTCATGACCGGGCCGCTCGCGCGCTTGCACCGCGCGCTGACCCAATTCATGTTGAATCTGCACGTCGACCGGCACGGGTATCGCGAAGCCTATGTACCGTATCTCGTGCATGGCGATGCGCTCGTCGGTACGGGCCAGTTGCCCAAGTTCGAGCAGGACCTGTTCGCAGTGCGGGGTGATCCGGGCTTCTATTTGATACCGACTGCTGAAGTGCCGGTCACCAACCTCGTTCGCGACCAAATCCTCGCCGCGGACGCGCTGCCGCTCAGGTTCGTCGCACACACACCCTGCTTCCGGTCGGAGGCGGGTTCCGCGGGCAAGGACACGCGCGGCATGATTCGCCAGCACCAGTTCGACAAGGTCGAGCTCGTGCACATCGTCAAACCCGAAGACTCCTACGCCGCGCTCGAGCAGCTCACGGGCCATGCCGAGGCGGTCCTTCAAGCGCTCGGACTGCCCTACCGGCTGATCGCCCTGTGCGCCGGCGATGTCGGTTTCGCCAGCGCCAAGACTTACGACCTCGAAGTGTGGCTGCCGTCGCAGCAGCGCTACCGCGAAATCTCCTCCTGCAGCAATTGCGAGGCGTTTCAGGCGCGGCGGCTGCAGGCCCGGTGGCGCAATCCGGCCACGGGCAAGCCGGAACTCGTGCATACCCTGAATGGCTCCGGTGTCGCCGTGGGTCGCGCGCTCGTTGCGATCCTCGAGAACTTCCAGCAGGCCGACGGCAGCATTGCGATCCCGCCGGTCCTCAAGCCCTACATGGGCGGTGCGGCGGTCCTCGGCTGAAGGCATCGCGACGGGCCCAAATGAAAGCGGCCCCCGAAGGGGCCGCGATTCGATGCTTCGATGCCTTAGTTGCGGTTGCCCTGCATGAAGCGCAGCACGTACCAGAACATCAGCGCGATCGAGGCGAACAGCTGCATCGCCGCGGACACGTAACGGTCCTCCGGGTAGTGGAGGATGATATTCGAGGTATCGTAGAGCACCGCAGCGCCCGCGAAGCCGATCATCGCCACCGAAAACCAGGTGCCGAGCTGGAACCCGAACACCAGGCCGCCGACCATCGCGATCAGCGCCAGAATGCCGCCCCACATCAGAATGGCCCGCAAGAACGAGAAATCCTTGCGTGTGCGGTGGGCAACGACCATCAGGCCGCCCGCACCCAAGAAGGTGATGAGCGTCGCACTGTCGATGGTGCCAGGCGCCTTCGCGTCCGCCAGGTACAGCAGAGGCACGAAGATCAGCGCTTCAGCGACCACGTAGACCGCATAAGAGAAGTATTGCATTCCAATCGAGGCGCTCGTCTGCGCGGTGCGCGACGCGAGCCAGCCGGTCAACATGAAGGCCGCCAGGATCAGGAACCAATTGAAACCCAACATGAATCGGGCGATCTGGGCCGCCGCGCCGGACTCGAACAGCCCGAGTTCCACGAGGATGAAACCGAGGATGCCCCCGACCAAATGGGTGTAAGTGCGCGTGATGAAAACGCTACGGCTGTCGCTGAGCGTGCCGCCGAACGACGGGTTGTTACCGGGAAACGTAGCCATGCAAAACTCCTTTTGATCGACGAATGAGCAATTTTACCACTGCGGCCGTCGGCGTGCCGAAAACCCGCGTCACGGCCCGCAAACCTTGTAAAAAATTAGCGCAAATGCCGGAATCGAGTTCGATTGTCGGCCACATGGTGGCTGCCGGCCCGCACTTCAAGGCCCCCGGTGGCCCGGAATGGTGTGGGAACACCAGCCTGCGGAGCGCTTGCGCGTCCTCGGGGAAAATTCGAGAATGAAATCCGAATGCTGATGCCGTTTAGTCAACATATTGCGCGGAAAGTTCGAGCCGTTGCGGCGTTCAGGCATCGGCCGGGCGTTGGGTTCCGGGGCGCGCGCCATTCCTGAATCCGCGCCGCGCAGCATCTGTCTGATCAGGCTCTCGGCGATCGGTGACACCTGTCACGCGGTTCCGCTGATCCGCACGATACAGCGTGCCTGGCCGGAAACACGGATCACGTGGATCATCGGCCGTAATGAAGCCAAACTCCTCTCGCTGCTGCCGGAGATCGAGTTCCTCACGGTCGACAAGCGGCATTTCCTCGCCGAATTTCGCCGCTTGCGTGCGGAACTCTCCGGGCGGCGTTTCGACGTGCTGCTCGACATTCACGTGAGCTTGCGCGCGAGCCTGCTGAGCAGTCTCGTGCGCGCCCCCGTGAAGCTCGGATTCGATCGCGCGCGCGCCCGCGATTTCCAGTGGCTGTTCACCAATCGGCGCATCGCGCCGCGCGAGCGCGAGCACGTCCTCGACAGTTTCTGGGGCTTCACCGATGCGCTCGGGATCACCGAACGTCGCCTCGAATGGAACTTGCCGCTGAGCGAGGACGCACGCGCCTATGCGCGGCGCGTGATCCCCGACGAGCGCCCGACGCTGCTGATCAGCGCCTGCTCCAGCCATGCGCTGCGTAACTGGCGGCCCGAATATTATGCGCAGGTCGCCGATCACGCGGCCGAGCGGTGGGGCATGCGCGTCGTGCTATGCGGCGGACGCAGCACCGTCGAGCGTGAGACGAGCGATCGTATCCTCGCCCTCATGCGCGAGCTGCCGGTCGACCTGGTCGGACGCGACACGCTACCCGAGATGCTCGCCCTGCTCGGCGCCGCGACGGTGCTGCTTACGCCCGATTCCGGGCCCGCCCACATGGCGACGGCCGTCGGCACGCCCGTGATCGGACTCTATGCGGCGACCAACCCGGCCCGCAGCGGACCCTATTTGTCGCTCCGCTGGTGCGTCAACCGCTTCCCCGAGGCGGCGCGGCGTTATCTGAGGCGCGCGCCCGAGCAGCTGCCCTGGTGGATCAAGATCGAAGAGCCGGGCGTCATGGATCTCATCGATCCGGCCGACGTCATCGAACGCCTCGATGCGCTCATGGCGGAGAAACGGGAATCGTGACGGCAGGTCATAATTCGCCCTCTTCGCGCAGCCAGGCGATGGCATCCGCAAATGCCTGCGCCGGCGGCCGCCACGAATAGCCGAGTTCGCGCACGGCCTTGCCGCTCGAGAAGTACATGTGTTTGCCGGCCATGCGCACACCCTCGACGGTGATGCGCGTGGAGCCGCCGGTGGCATGCGCCGCGAACTCCGCGGCATACGCGAGCGGCAGTACGAGCGCCCGCGGCAGGCGGATGCGGGGTGGCCGGCGTCCCACGAGACGCGCGATGGCAGCGAGGATTTCGCGCAGCGACATGTCCTCGCCGCCGAGGATGTACCGCTCGCCGATGCGCCCGCGCTGATGTGCGAGCAGATGACCCGCGGCCACGTCATCGACATGCACGATGTTGAGACCCGTGTCGACGTAGGCCGGCATGCGCCCGGCGGCGGCGTCCGCGATCATCCTGCCGGTGGGCGTGGGTTTCACGTCGCCGGGTCCGACCGGCGTCGAGGGGTTGACGATGACCACGGGCGTGCCGCCCCGCGCCTCGTCCATGGCGAGCGCCTCGGCGAGATACTTCGAGCGCTTGTAATGGCCGATCATGTCGCCGAGGTCGGCTGTCGTGTCCTCGTGTCCGGGCGAGCCGTCGGCCGGCAGGCCGACGGTCGCGACGCTGCTCGTGTACACGATGCGCGCCACGCCCGCGTGGCGCGCCGCGGCGAATAGGTTTCGGGTACCCTCGACGTTGTTGCGGTAGAGATCCTCGGGCACCAGCGCGCCCAGACGGTAGTCGGCAGCGACATGAAAGATCGCATCGACACCCGCCACGGCACGCCGCAGGGAATCTGGGTCCGTCAAGTCGCCGGTGACGAGTTCCACCGCAAGGGCATCGAGATTGCGCCGGTTCGATTCCTGGCGCACCAACGCGCGAACCTGCCAGTCCGCGTGCAGCAACGCGCGCGCGACGGCCGCGCCGACGAAGCCGGTGGCGCCGGTGACCAATGACTTCATGAGCGGGGTACGGCCGCGCCGGCCGGCGCTAGCGAGCCGACGCGCGCCGCCGCCGCCAGGGTGCGGCTCGCGCTGCCGTAACGCAGGCCCAAGCGACAGAGCGACGCGAGGTCACGCGGAGAGCGCGCAAGCGCCCAGGCCAGGCGCCCGAGCTTCAATTGCGCGCTGCCCGCCGCCGCCGAGATGGCAGCCGGAAGGGCATCGCCGGCGTCGTCGACGATCACCTTGACCGCGATGAAGGGCAGGCGGCGAGCGTCGGCAACCGCGGCGACATGCAGGCATTCCATGTCGACGGCGCGTGCGCCCGTATCCCGGAACAGGGCTGCCTTGGCGGCGACGCTGTCGATGGCGCTTGGGCTCGTGTACAGAGTGCCTCGCGTCATCGGGTGGTGGGCGTGAAGTGCGGCGCCGAGGCGCTCGCGCCAGTCCTCGGCCGTGGCGAAACCGCCGTTCTCGGCCCTGACGAAGCTGGGCAGGAACAGCGTGCCGGCGCGCCAGGACGGATCGAGTCCGCCCGCCATACCCCAACTCAGCAGCGCGCCGGCACCGGCCTCGATGAGGGCCTCGGCGCCCGCGACCGCGGCGGCCGCACCCATGCCGCTGACGCAGACGAGCGTGCCGTCACCGAGCCTCTGGATCGAATTCATGCGTGCCGCGGGAGCGAGGTGGCGCGCCTCGGCGGCCAGTGCACACACCACGCCCACGGCGTCGGGGTGCGAGCTCATGTTCGGCTGAGATTTCGATACGCTGCCAGAGCCCAGAGAGGAAAGTACGCGCTGTAGCCGTGATACTTCAAATAGAACACGCGCGGGAAGCCGGGCGCCGTAAACCAGGGATCGCTCCACAGACCGTCGGGCCGGCGGGTTCGCAGCAGGTGGTCGACGCCGCGCCGCACGGCCAAGGAATCTGCCTGTCCCGACGCCAGCAGCCCGAGCAGCGCCCAGGCGGTTTGGTGAGCCGTACTGGCGACGATCTCGCGGACCCCCGGCGGATGCGCGTAGCTGTCGTTGCTCTCGCCCCAACCGCCGTCGGGGTTTTGCCGCGCTTCGAGCCACTGCACGGCGCGCCGGACGGCGGAATCGTCGGCGCCGATGCCGGCCGCCGACAGGGCGACGAGCACCGACCAGGTGCCGTAGACGAAGTTCGTGCCCCAGCGGCCGAACCACGAGCCATCCGCGGCTTGTTCGTCGCGCAGAAAACCGATGGCGCGGCCGAGGGCTTTGCGGTCAGATTCCCGGCCGACCAGCGCCAGTGCGGTGACCACCCGTGCCGTGACGTCGCTGGTCGGCGGATCGAGCAGCGCGCCGTGGTCGGCAAACGGGATCAGATTGAGCTTGTAGTGGACGTTGTCGACGTCGAATGCACCGAAACCGCCGTTGCTGCTTTGCATGCCGACGAGCCAGTCGAGGGCGCGATCGATCGAGCGAGCATGCCGGGCCGGATCGGCGCAGCGCTGCATGGCCCAGACGATCACGGCCGTGTCATCGAGATCGGGGTAATGGTCGTTCGCGAATTGAAAGGCCCAGCCGCCGCCGCGCAAGGCGGGACGGCTGATCTGCCAATCGCCCTGCGCCTCGAGGATCTGCCGCTCCTTCAGCCAGTCGAGCGCCCGATCGGCGGCTCCGCTCGCCGCGGCATCGCCTGCCTCCTGCATGGCGAGCGTTGCGAGCGCCGTGTCCCAAATGGGCGATACGCAGGGCTGACAATAGGCGCTGACGCCGTTCTCCACCACGAGCTTTTCAAGCGCGCGCTTGGCGGCCACGATGCGGGGGTCGTCTTGCCGATAACCCAGCAACAGCAGCGCCTCGAGGGCGTTGACCATGGCCGGAAAGATCGCGCCGAGGCCATCCTCTCCATTCAAGCGCTCCAGCAGCCACGCTTCGGCGCGTCGCGTCGCGGCGGCGCGCATGGCGCGAGGGATCAACGGGTCGATGAGGCGTGCGCAACGGTCGAGCAGCAGAAAGGCCTTGGACAGCGCCCCGTCACGCCCCGGCGCCAAGTGGAAGTAGCGGCGCTCGCTCTCCGGCGGGGTCGTGAACAATTCGCGGATACCGACTTTCGATGGGTTTTTCGCAAGCGGCTTGTACGTGCACAGGATGAACAGCGGAACCATCACCGTCCGCGACCAATACGAGACCTTGTCGAGATGAAACGGAAACCAGCGCGGCAGCAGCATGATCTCGACCGGAATGTAGGGCACGCCGCGCCATGGCAGCTCGCCGAACAGAGCGAGGGCGATACGCGTGAATACGTTGGCGCGCGCAGCGCCGCCGAAGGCGAGAATGGCGGTGCGCGCACGCTGCATATGCGGCGCCTCGGGGTCGTCGCCGGCGAGCTTCAGGGCGTAATAGGCCTTGACGCTGCAGCTGATGTCGAATGCACCGCCGTAATAGAGGGGCCATCCGCCATGGCTCGACTCGCCGTCCAAAACCTGGCGCGCGCGTAGATACACGGCCAAGCGCGCCTGCAGCGCCAAGTCGATCTCGTCGAGGAAATGCATCATCAAGATAAATTCGGCCGGAATGGTGCAGTCGGCCTCGAGCTCGAACTGCCAGTACCCGGCGACGTCTTGGCGCGCGTGCAGCGCGTTGCATGCCGAGTCGATGGTCCGATCGATCGGCGTGGAACCCGACCGGTTCATCAGGCCGGTCTCGAGCGCGCGGCCGCGTCCCGTCAAGGAGTTGGTCTCCCGGAATCGTAGGTCGGCGCCGAGCTTGCCGGCGAAGCCGCGTCTCGCGCCAGTGCAGGTGCCGGAGCCGGTACCGCGGCGAGTGTCAGGCCGGTCGTAGCCAACGCGAACAGACCTCGCAAGAGCCGGTCGCTGCGCGCCGCGGCGCTGGTCAGGAACTGGACCCTCGCTACGGCGGAGCGGGAGACCTTGACTTCGGCGCCGCTGCGAAAGCCGGGCGTGCGCTCGATCTTGCGCAAGGTCAGAACGGCGAGACCGATCGCCCAAAGACAGAAGCGCCGGATACCGGCTTCCTGCCGCGGAATCAACAAGGTGTAGGAGAGGGCGCTCGCCAGGTGAGCATGCGCGATGCCGACCAACTCGCGTATGGCGGCGTCGACGCGCGTATCTCCGGATCCCGCCGTGAGGCGCGCCAGGTCGACGCCGTGTCGGGCGAACACCTCCTGGGGCAGCCAACACACACCGCGCTTACGGTCTTCCCAGACATCCTTGAGGATATTGGTCATCTGCAGGCCCTGGGCGAACGCGATCTCATGCTGCTGCAGCTCCCGGCGTCGGCGATCGGCGCCCGGTGAGTAGCTGCAGAAAAGCTCCGTCAGCATCTCGCCGACGACGCCCGCGACGTAGTAGCAATACTCGTCCATGTCGCTGATGCGCGGAAGTCCGTGCACGCCGGCGGTCTGTTGGAAGCGATGCATACCGCCGCACATGCGTTCGACGCACCGCTCGATCGCGCGCCGCTGGCGCTCGGGCAGAAGCCCGGTGACGCGAACCACGCGCTCCGTGTTTTGGACGAGATCACGCTCGGACGGCAGGGTGTCGGCCGAGAGCTCGCGCGATAAATCGGCGACGAGCGGCGCCGCGGCCTCGGCGCCGCGCACCACCGCGACGAACCGGTCCAGCAGCACCAGGGCGGCGGCGGCCGACGGGGAAGTCTCGTCTTCGATCGTGTCGGCGATACGGCATAACAGGTACGCGTTCGTGACCGGGGTGCGCAGGCCCGGCGGAAGCTGGGGAATGGTCAGCGCAAACGTGCGCGATACGTGCGGCAGGATCTGATCCTGGTAGAGCTCGTCGGGAGTGCTGGAGGCCATTAATACAGTATTCCGCGCGATCACACGCTCAGAGCTTCGCGTCCGCAGACATTGACGGGAGTCACGTCGGCGGAGCGGGTATTGACCGCTTGATGTCGGACACGGCGACGCTCGCTACGGTGCGGGCGGGCCGGGCCGAATAGAGTATGGGCGGATCGGGCGCCATCGGACCGCGCGTGCGCGGTCCGCCGAGCGCCGCCCGAAGGGCCTTGAGCGGGTGACTAAAGGTGTCGTCCACCGCAGTGCCTTCGAAGCCGCAATGCGCCATGCAATTGTCGCAGGCCGGGTTGCGGCCCACGCCATACTTGTCCCACTCGGTGTCTTCCATGAGCGAGCGGAAGCTCGGCGCGTAGCCCTCATCGGTGAGCAAATAGCAAGGCCGCTGCCAGCCGAAGACGTTATAGGTGGGAGTGCTCCACGGGGTGCATGCATAGTTCTGGTTGCCGGCCAGAAAATCCAGATAGAGCCCGGAATGATTGAAAGACCAGCGGCGGCGCTTGCCGCTCGCATCGGCGCCGCGGCGCTTGAACACCTCGCGGAACAGCCGTTTGCTGGCACTGCGTCCGAGGAACACATCCTGGCGCGGCGCGTGCTGGTAGCTGTAGCCCGGCGACACGGTGATGCCCTCGATTCCCAGCGCCATCGCTTCATCGAAGAATGCCGCTACATGGTCCGGATCCTCGCCGCTGAAGAGCGTGCAATTGACCGTGACGCGAAATCCGCGGCCGCGCGCGAGCTTGATGGCGGCCACCGCCTTGTCGAATACGCCTTCCTGGCAGACCGATTCGTCGTGGCGTTCACGACTGCCGTCGAGGTGGATCGAGAACGTCAAATAAGGCGATGGTTGGTATTCATCGATGTGCTTGGACAGCAAGATGGCGTTGGTGCACAGATAGACGAATTTGCGGCGCTGGACGATGCCGGCCACAATTTGCGCCATGTCCTTGTGGATCAAGGGCTCCCCGCCGGGAATCGACACCATCGGCGCGCCGCATTCATCCACCGCGCGCAGGGCGTCGTCGACGTCCATGCGCTGCTTCAGAACCTCCTTTGGCTGATCGATCTTGCCGCAGCCGGCGCAGGCCAGATTGCATTGAAACAGGGTCTCCAACATGAGCACGAGGGGATAACGGCGCACCCCGCGCAACTTGCGTCCCGCGATGTAGGTCCCGACCCGATATGCTTGAAGCAGTGGTACTCCCAAGGCGGCAACTCCCTATAGTGCGTCGAGCGCTGGACGATAGTCGCGCCAGATGCGCGCCCATTCCAAGGCAAACCAAGGCGTGAAGTGTGCGGCCGCGCCGTTGGACAACTCCGCCTGCAAAGCCTTCTGGCCAATCCAGCGCCATGCGTGAATCTCGTCCCGATTGATCAGCGGCGGCTCCGCGGTGCGGCCGATGAACACCGAGCAAAGCTCGCGCTCAGAGCCAGCCTGATCGAAATGTGCCTGATATTGGAATTTGAACAGGAATTGCAGCGGGCAACGCAATCCGAGTTCCTCGTAGAGCCGCCGGCGGGTCGCCGCCTCCATGCTCTCGGCCCAGCGAGGATGGCTGCAGCAGCTGTTCGACCAATAGAGCGGCCACAGCCGCTTCGTCGGAGCGCGCTGCTGCAACAATAATTCGCCCGCATCATTGAAGATCAGCAGCGAGAAAGCGCGATGGAGCACGCCATCGCCGTCATGGCAGGCGGCCTTGGTCAGAGACCCAAGTTCACGGTCCGCATCGTCGACCAGGATGAGTGAATCGACATCGCCATCAGCTTCGGTGCCTAGACCGTAAAGAGTTTCATCCACCATTAACTGACTCCAGAGTGTTGCCGTGCGACAATAATCAACTACGGCATTTCATCATAGCGGCCGCAGCAGGGTTCGCCAAGGCAAATCCGTACCGATGGTGCCAGGCTTCGAAGCACTGATGGGCGCCTTTCGCGCTGCCACAGGCATGCTGGGTCGTGAGATTCACGAGCCAGGTAAAGCGCTTGAACGCGACCAGGCGGGACGCGGGGGGGCGTCTCGAGGGCCTCACGCGTGGATCTCGTGCAGGCCGAATATTGGGCGGAGCGAAACCGCTTCGCAGCCTGCGTCCCCCTTCCGCGTGCCTCCGGTTGCTAGCGACCGGTACCCGTGGCGGAGCAGATTCGCGTGACCCTCATCGGCGCGTCCTCGACCGAAAAAATCGTAGAAAATCAAGTGGCACATTCCCGGATTCTGAGATCATTCATCCCGACGATGGCCTGCATACCGGCTTTGCCGACGAGCAGGATTTGCCGCTATCAACGCGTTCGACCACGGATACTCGCCGGAAGTGCCGCGGCTGCGGCAAATTTTTACCGCCGCCCGGGCCGCGGAGCGGCCCCTCGGGGCACCGACAGGGCGCCCCGTGAGGCTGCGCCTGGTCCAAGCCACTGCTAGACTTGGCGCGGTGGAGGGAGAGGTGGCAGAGCGGTTGATTGCACCGGTCTTGAAAACCGGAGACTCCTCACAGGGTTCGCGAGTTCGAATCTCGCCCTCTCCGCCAGACGTTTTAACAATTATGTTCGCAATGAGACCATTGGCGGCGACCATCGCGAAGCGGAGATGACGCCGGAGCGCTTGGGCGACGGCGGTCCGCAGCGAAGCGGAGGACGAGGGGCCGTCCGCGGCCGCGAGCAATCTCGCCCTCTCCGCCACTAGGAGACGAATACGCCTCGGCCTGCGGCTAGGAGCGCTTGGGCAGAAGTTCTGCCAACGCGTACATCGTCTTCTGCGGGAATCGGTCCAGCGGATAATACTTCCCGATGATCGCGACAGCCTTGTCATAGGTTCTCACATCCAGATGTCGCAGCAAGTACCGGATATCGTCCTCATCATGGAACTCCGCTCCGATTCGCATGGCCAGGCACTTCATTGACAGCAGGTATTCCGGCTGGGCCAGCATGACGCGTAGATGATCGAACTCCAGGAAGGACGCAAAGTCACCCTGTGAGCTGAGGAATCCCTTCACGCCATCGTTGAGCCAGTCCGGATTCAAGTCGGCGAGCCTTGCCACACGGGCGGCCGCCTCGCGCACTTTCACAGCTGGACGAAAGACCACATCCACGTCCTGGGTTGACGGACGGGTGGCGTAAGCCAGGCACATCACTGCGCCGCCGACGACGAACAGTTCGCCGGTCGTATTCGAACGACCCAGTTCCTCGTTGAGCAGCTCGAAAAGTCTGCGTATATCCGCTTGAGACAGCGGTGCCACGACTAGATTCTTGCGCCCAGGGTTGCGTCGATGAAAATGTTGCGACACCTGAACGCAGCGGGGGAGTGCGTCAGCAGATGCAACCTGAGACTGAGCAGCGTCGTACCAAAGGCGGGTTCCGGAAGCGCCGTAACCTCGCGCGTCCAGGAGGGCGCAGGAATATGCAAGCGCGCACACCCATACTCGACCATCGCCGCTACGTAGTTTGCGATGAACGGGGTGAGCGCGACCCGCGGAGCATGTGCGACCGCGTCTCGTAATTCCTGCGCCGTCAGGCCGGTTAGGAACGTATTGAGCTCGGCGAGGGCGTGACTGGGAGTCGCTTGTCCTGCACTGGCAGCAACGCGGTCTTCAAACTGCGCGCTGCGCGCAGTCAGCACGCGGCTGAGTACGTATGAGGACATGTCCATGCCGGCACCGCGGGCAGCACGCTGAATAGAGGCTTTCTCCGCTCGGGAGACCCGAATCTGCAGTTGGGCGTCTTTTGTGGATTGAGCCATCTGAATATTATCCGTGCTGCGGCGCATCTCGTCAATACAATGTATTGACATACGAAATTTCTGGGATCTTGAGGCAATCGAGTCCGGATCCGGCCTATGCCAAGTTGCACTCAAGTTGCACTACCCGTCAAAACCCGGAGAAACCCGGGGCGAACCGCATGTCGTGGGCTTTGGGAATGTCTGCGATTGCGTGCGAGTGCGAACCGCTACCGTGCAGGTAATCAGACTTGAAAACCGGCGTTCCTTTACCGGAACCGCGAGCAATCTCGCCCTCTCCGCGATTTCAAACGAAACTGCTGGAAACGCTTAGGACCCAAGAATTTGAAGGGCATCCGCTACAACCCCTGACACATCGCACAAAACATAGGGGTTGGCGATGGCGCAAGAACACCTTCGGTGGCGCAACGGCGGCTACTCCTTCCGGCAGAAGATTCCCGCCGGTCTGCTCGTGCACTTTGGCCATCGCGAAATCGTTCGCAGCTTGCAAACGAGCAGGCGGCGCAAGGCTAAAGCCGCGCTCTATGAGCAAGCCGTCATTTGGTTGGCAGACTTCGCAAGAATTGTCCATTCGCCATCCTGATCATGACCGCGGCGAACCGGCCCATCGTGCGCCCGCACGTTGCGAAGCTCGCGGCGGCGGTTGACTCTGCCATCCCCTGAACTGTTGCCACGACTGAGTGCGGCCGGCTCATTGCCCGCACGCTGCGGAAAATGCTGCGGGTAGCCAGGCCTATGCCGAGTTCCACAGGTCAGTGACGAAAACAAGAATGACGGGACCCCAGCCACCGGAACGCGCTACCCTTCCGTCATGCTTGAGGAAGGTTCACCGCTGATCGCAGTGCGCAAACCGAGTGTCCCTAATCCGGAGGACTTGCGGCGGATTGGCGCACATCCCGACCATTGGTACCCGCTGGCCTGGTCGCACGAACTTAAAACCGGCAGGACGCTGGGCCGGGCATTCGCCGGTGAACCGATCGTGCTGTATCGCGGCGCGGGCGGCAGAGTCTTCGCGCTCGAAGACCGCTGCGCACATCGCCAGGTGCCACTCCATCTCGGCGTCGTCGCCGGTGACGAACTGAAGTGTCACTACCATGGCTGGACCTATGATGGCTGCGGCAAATGCGTCAACGTTCCTTATCTGGGCTCCGTGCGCTTGCCGAATGGCGTCAAGAGCTATCCTGCCCGCGAAGTCGACGGCTTGATCTTCGTCTTTCCCGGCGATCCCGCATTTGCCGAGAGCCGCCTCCCGACGCGCCTCGGAGCGTCGCAGCGTCCGGACTATAAAACCCGACGCCTGAACCGCGAAGTCGCCTGTCATTACACCTTCATGCACGAGAATCTGTTCGACATGAACCACCAGTTCCTGCACCGCAAGCAGATGGGTTCGATTCGTGCGAATTGCCTGGGACGACAGAATGGCGAACACTGGGCCCAGGTCGAATACAGCTTCAGCCGCACCGCCGGGAGACAGTCGATCGGCGAATCAGTGATCGTCGACCTGATGCGCAAACGCGGTAAGCCGAAGAAGGACTTCTCCGATCATATGCGAATCAGGACGGACTATCCCTGCCAAAATTTGCGGGTGTGGGTGGGGCGCGACCTCGAAGAGACGACGGATCCCGCGCTGGAAGTCTGGCTTTGCTACACACCGCTCGATGCCGCCCAGCGCACGAATCGAACCTTCGGCTATCTCTCGGTAAAGAAGCCGCGTATTCCCGGGCTCATCCACGCCGTTTGGCCCTTCGTCGTCTGGTTCACGGAAAACATCTTTCGCGAAGACAAGGAGATCGTTGAGCACGAGCAGCGCGCCTACGATGCCCAAGGCACGGATTGGAACAATGAGATTTTTCCGGCGCTACGCGACCTCCGGGGGGTGCTCGCTCGTTGCGGCAAGCCGATGGAGTGACTGTCACCGAGCCGGGCGCATCCGCGTACCGCCATGCGGCGTGCAGGCTGCATGCATCGAAACCATCATCATGCCGTTTCTCGCGATTGCGAATTGGTCGTACGCAAACTTAGTCGAGACCCGTGGTAAATGGCTAGAGCGAGCGCAGCGGAAAAGGCGAACCACCATGTAACCGTCATCTGCCACCGCCCATTCCAGCCATTGAATTGATCTGCGACCAATACCGAACAGGTTGCGACACCGCAAGTTGCCGCAATAGCGATGATCGCGGCAATCGAAAGACCGGCAATCCAAAAGCGGCGAATGAGGGCTCCATACATGGCCGCCCCGACAGCGGCAGTGAGACTCATCGAGATCCAAAGATACAGAGCGGCTTCAGGATGGAGCACAAAGGTAATGACGACCCATCCGACAACGAAGACTGCCGCACTCAGCACGGATGAACAGACGACAAACGCGCTCCGCTTTGCGAGACCCTGCGCTGTCCTGAGGGCCAACACCAGGGTTGTCGCATGAGCGGCGCCGAGTAATCCGAAATACAGGATCGCATGACGATTAGCGAAGGCCACATGCCCATCGGCGCCAATCAGCAAGGCGGCAGCGATAGTCAGATAAAGGAAATGCAAGCCAAAGCGAAAGGCAGCTACTTCCAAGGCCTTCTCTATTTTCCATGTGTGGTTTATTTCGATACGAGCCCAGCTTACCTCAGTCGGTGCATCGCGGCGCCGTGGTGGATCCTCAACGGGCGTGAGCCAGTCTTGGCGTCGTCGAGTACGAGCCGCGACGAAATGGATGAACGCATCGGTGTCAAGGTGTCCGACGACGAACTGGAATTCACCTATCGGTTGATGCGCCGGCTCGCCTCCATGCCGTGAGCATGCGCTGCCACGGCGGACTGCCGTGGCTGTCTGAGCGAGCTCAGCAACACGCCGGCGGCGAGGACGGCCATCGCACCGGCCGCCACGAACGCGGGCACATAGCTGCCGTTCAGCTGACGCACGACGCCTGCGCCGAATGCGGCGACTGCCGCGCCTATCTGGTGACCGGTCTGTATCCAGCCGAAGACGATCGGTCCTTCCTGTTCGCCGAAGGCCTCGCTCGCGAGCTTCACGGTGGGCGGGACGGTCGCGATCCAGTCGAGCCCATAGAAGACCGCGAACACCGTGAGGTTGGCCCCATTGAAGTCGACGAAGGGCAGCGCCATGAGAGCGGCGCCGCGCAGTCCATAGTAGGCGATCAGCAGGAAGCGCGGATCGTATCGGTCCGTGAGCCAGCCGGACGCCGTCGTGCCGATCAGATCGAAAAAACCCATCAGCGAGAGCAGGCCGGCGGCCGCCACCGGCGCCACGCCGTGATCCCCGCAGAGTGCGATCAGATGCGTACCAACGAGCCCGTTGGTCGTGAGGCCGCACACGAAAAAGGTTCCGAACAGCAGCCAAAACACCGGGCGCCGCCCGGCACGCACGAGCACCTCGACGGCGAGTCCGGCAGTGCGTGCCTGTTTGGGCGGGGGCGAAGCCGGGCTGTCCTCGCGCTCGCCGAGGCGGCGCGTGCCGATGTCGGCCGGGCGCTCCGGCACGATGAGCGCGACGAGTGGCACAAGTGCCAGGCATGCGAGGCTCACAGCGACCACCACGGGTCGCCAAGCCCCGGTGTTGGACAGCCACGCCAGGAGGGGCAGGAAAATCAACGAGCCCGTCGCGGTGCTCGCACTCAAGAGTCCCATCACGAGGCCCTGCCGCGTGGCGAACCAACGGTTGACGACGGCCGCGCCCAGGACGGAGGCGACCGCGCCGCTACCGACGCCGGACATGACACCCCAGGTCAGCACGTATTGCCACGGCGCGCTCATCCAGAGGCTCGCAAACGTGGCGATTGCCATCAGCACCAGTCCGCCGAGCATGGTGCGGCGGATGCCGATCGACATCATCAGCGCTGCGGCAAACGGTCCGACGAGACCATAGAGGAAGATGCCGACGGCTGCAGCGAACGAGATGGTCGTGCGGTCCCAGCCGAAGTGCAGCTGCAAGGGAATCATGAGCACGCCGGGCGTCGCGCGCAGCCCGGCCGAAACCAAGAGCGCAAGGAAGGTCACCGCGACGATCAGAAAGATATGGGTGCGCGGCGGCACGAGGCGCAGTCGGTGAAGCAAGACGCTCATTCCGTGGTTCCGATGGCGACGGCGACGAGTCTTGCGAGCGATGACTCGATCCGGGCCCACTCTTCGTTGCCGAGGCTCCCGATCAGGCTCGCCTGGGCCCCCTCCCATGCGCCCGTCGCTCCTTGGAGTGCGCGCTGCCCGCGCCGCGTGAGCGCCGCGGTCTTGGCACGGCCCTCGCCGTCGCCGAGCGCCACCCAGCCGCGCCGACGCAGCGGGTTCAGCGCCCGGTAGAGCGTGGTGCGCTCCATGACGAGGCGGTCGGCAAGCTCCATGAGCGGAACCGATCGCTGTCGCGCGAGATTGCGCAGAATCGAGAACTGAATGATCGACATCCCGGTGCCGGTCATCGCGTCCTCGTAGAGCCGCGTCACCGCACGAGAAGCCTTACGGAGTGCCGTGCAGGCGCATGCGGCGCGTGCGCCGCCCGGGACTATGTGATGCATATGCATCATCATAGATTCGAGCATGTCCAGGGTCAACCGGCATGCCGTCCTCGGCCCGGGCGTGCAGGCCGGCGCGTTCTGCGCCGGGCGGAGCAATCAGTAGCTGATAAACGGAATATCGACGCTGCTCGTCTTTGCCGCTCCAGAGTCGTCGAGGTACGCGAACGTCAGCGTCAGCGATCCGCTCGCCGCCGCGAGGGGTGAATACGTCAGGCTCAGGGAGCACGGCGTCCCGGCGCTCACCGTGGCACAGGACAGAGCGCCGGCGGCGGCGCTCCATCCGGTCGGCAGGCTGTCCAATCCCCCGGTGATCGCAAGGCTCGTCGCGGCATTGCCGTCGTCGGTCGAGAACACGACGGCAACCGTGGCACTCGTGCCGCTCGCGATGTTCAACGCCGTCGGCGTCGGGGTGCCCCTGACGTTGTCATGGGTCGTCGCGCGATAGGCGATGTCGAGCGTGCCGCTCTTGTATTCGCCGGAATCGTTGAGGTAGGCGTAGCTCACGGGCAGCGTACCGTTCGCGGCCGCCACGGGCGCATAGTTCAGGGTCATTTGACACGTGAATTCCCTGCCGAGTCCGAAACAGCCGAATCCCGGAGCGTTGGTCGTCCAGCCCGGCGGCAGTGCCGAAAGATCGCTCGTGATCTGCAGGTTCGTCGCGTCGCGGTTATCGTCCGTCGTGAACGTGACTTCGAGATCTTGGCTGCCCTGGCCGACGACGGCGTTGATCTGTCCCGACGGTGAGGCGCTTGCCACCACCATGTCGTTGGACGTTGCCGCGTAGGCGAGGGTCACCGTCCCGGTACGCGCCGCGGCGTTCGAATCGCTGAACGCATAGTTGAGACTCATCGTGCCGGACGTCAGTGTGGTGGGTGCGTACCGGAGAGGGAGTTCGCAACCGCTGCCGCTGCCCACGGTCTTACAGGAGAAACCGGCACCCGCCGCGCTCCAGCCCGCCGGCAAGGCGGTCAGATCGGATGTCACGGAGAGGTTCGTTGCGGTGGCGCCGTCATCCGTCGTAAATGCGACGAGGACGGTGCGGGCGCCGGCCTTTGCGGTCGCAGTGATCTCTCCGGCGGGCGTCGTCGTGGCGACGACCGTGTCGTCGGACGTCGCTGCGAAGGGAATGCTCAGGATGCCGGATTTCGTCGTTCCAGAATCCGCCGTATAACGGTATCCGAGGTTCAGGCTGCCCGACGTCGCCGCCGTCGGCGCAAACATCAGGTTGAGTCGGCATCCGTTTCCCGTGCTCACGATCGCGCACGCAAAACTGCCGCTCGAACTGGTCCATCCAAGCGGCAGCGACGACAAGTCGGAGGTCACGAGCAGGTTCGTCGCTGCATTCCCGTCATCGGTGACGAATGCGATGCTGATCGACCGGCTGCCGGAGTGCGTCAGCGCAGTGACTTGCCCCGCCGCCGAGATGTCGGCGATGACGTTGTTGTCGATCGACGCCATGTACGGAATCGTGACCGAGCCGCCCGGCGCCCGCGGCATGTTCGCGTTGTCGGTGAAGACGTAGTTGAGTGTGAGCGTGCCGCCGCCGGCCGCGGTAGGCGCGAAGCTCAGGTTCAACACGCAACCGCTGCCCCTGCCGAGCGATGCACATTCGAAGCTCGAGGGACCGCTCCAACCCGGGGGCAGCGTCGTGCCGGAGAGTGCAAACCCCGTGATCGGCAGCCCATCGCTCGAGGCGAAGTTGACGCTCACAGCACGACTCGTCCCGATCGAGGCGGACACCGTTCCGCCAACCGACCCGGTCGCCACGACCGAATCGGCGCTGCCGCTGGAGCTCGTGCTGCCGAAATCGACGGCGCCCGGCTTGGACAGATTTGGGGCTGGCGGCGCGGCCACGACGGGCGCGGCGGCCGATCCGCTGGTTTCGCTGATCGAACTCGCGCCGCAGCCCGAGAGCAGCGCGATCACGAATGACCCGAGCAAGAAAGGACGGAAGTTGTACAGCATGTCTCTCGACTCGAGATGCTCGTGGGGACGAGGGGAATTCGGCGCTTCGGCGTTGATTAAGTTAGGCGCGGTGCGGTCCGTCCGGAATCAACTGCGTCACGCATTTCGTCGGGCTGAGTTGGGAGCAGCACTCATTCTCATTATTTGATGCCGCGTCGGGTCGCACCATCGAAGCCTCGCGGAAGGTATTGTCAAATTTATCTCGGCCGACCGGGGCGTCACGTCCCTGGGTGGTGCGGCCCGTACGATGCGATCGTGGCCCGACGAAACCGGCGCCAAGAAT
>Ga0302320_10000540_pt1 | contig 90874 bp, 71 predicted proteins | sample Bog_T0_3_FD_202130 | JGI IMG/M metagenome (GOLD analysis project Ga0302320, IMG submission 202130) | Peat permafrost microbial communities from Stordalen Mire near Abisko, Sweden - Bog_T0_3 | ecosystem: Environmental > Terrestrial > Soil > Wetlands > Peat | place: Sweden: Abisko, Stordalen Mire...
TTTTCCACGCATCCTTCTCTGACCTTTTTACCTCGCCAGTATTCAAACTTTCTGGGAGTTTTTCAGCAAACTGTTAGCTCATCCTCGATCTGCTCATACAGCCACTTCTCCAGCTTGTCCTCAAGCGTGGCGTTCTGCGATGTCACGTCATTCCATTGGCTGCTGCCGTGCCCATTGCTCATCGTGTCCTCAATTTTGCAGATGACCTTCATTTTGACGCTACCGTCGGATTCATCCCGCAGGCTGATATTATATTTGTACCGGGTGGATTGCGATATTCCGAGCGGGATCATCACCTGGCCCGGCCCAGCAATGTAGTCGGTTTGGATGATGCCTGATGATTTGTCGCTGCTCACTACAGCGATGTTGTTCTTGTCGAGGGCGTCGAGAACCGCCTGCCATACTTTGTCGTGCGGGATTGAATATGTGCCTTTGGGCGTAAAATTTGCCGTGGGCGTGGGAAACTTGGTGTTGTCCGTTACGCAACCGGCGAGAAGCGCGACGACACAGGCGAATATGGGAAGGTTCGTTTCATATTTTTCAAATGTGAATGTGTTCGGGTTAGGGAAAGGTCACGATTGTATGTTTCTGTTGATCACCTTGGTCAAAACGGCCTTCGGACGACATCGCCGTCCCCGTCGTGCATCTTGTTTGAGACGAGGAGGGCAATATCAATGAGCCACCAAGCGAAGATTCCGCCGCAGGTAATGAGTTTCAAGAATCCGAGGCCGTATGAGCAGAGATAGAAGCGGTCAAGGCCATAGAAGCCGAGGCCCAGCGACAGGCACGCGGCTACCCACCAGCTTTTCCCGCTGTCTCCGGCGTCCTAATCGAGACAGGCACGTTCATGCCGACAAGCCAAGCGTGGCGTTTTAAGCAGTGCGTTCAGGTTGTGGATTTCATTTGGAGTCGGCTTGCCAGTTGCGGACTCTGTGACCTTTTGATAAAAATGACCTCTTTCGGCTTTCAGCCATTGCCAATTGTGCGCCAAACCGGCGGCAAAAAATTCAATCATATCTGCCAAGCTGATAAGCTGTCGCGGCCACAATGGCAAGGATTCAAAGCCTATTGCCTCGATTCGCGCAATGCGAAACCCATGTCCATCAACCATAACACTCCGGCCAGACACTTGCCGGCATCGCAATAATGTTGTCTTTCAACTCAAAACGCTGAATTCTAATCTAGGTGATTTACTTAGACCACAACGCGACAACGCCGGTATTACCGGAAGTTTTTGAGGCAATGCGCCCGTACTTTTGCGAAGAATGGGGAAATCCTTCCAGCAGCTACCGCTTCGGCTCAAAAAATAAAACCGTCGTCGAAAGCGCACGGGAACAGGTGGCTAATTTGATTGGGTCACAACCTGGTGAAGTGCTCTTCACTTCGTGCGCAACAGAAAGCAATAATGCCGCGATTCACGCAGCTCTGAAATTTGATGTGTTGGCCAATCGGTAAGTCTCGTGTCCATTCAACTCAGAATCCGAAATAGAATTGCGAATACCCTTCTCCAACGCGTTACGGAGAGGGCCAACCTCACGACAATATTCTGATGCGCGGTGACGGGCGAGCTCCGCGGCCTTGCCGAGGCCAATTATGGAAGGAACATTTTCTGTGCCGCCCCGTCTTCCGCTTTCTTGGTGACCCCCGTTAACGAATGGCAGAAATGGTGTGCCGCGCCGTATATACAATGCGCCAATTCCTTTCGGGGCGTGAAATTTATGACCAGTTATCGAGAGATAATTAATCTCGGACCGATTGACATTAACTTCTGTTTTTCCGATTGCTTGGGCCGCATCACAGTGAAACAAAACCCCCCTCTCCTGACAAATGAGAGCAATTCTATCTACCGGAAATAAAACACCAGTTTCGTTATTCGCCCACATCAGCGAAACGACTGCCGTTTGATCCGTAATAGCATTCTCTAAATCCGATAACTTCAGCAAGCCTTCACGGTCAACGGGTAAATAAGTGACAGTATAACCCTCTTTCTCAAGAGCCATACAATAGTTCAGTATGGAGGAATGTTCAACAACCGATGTGATGATGTGCCGTTTGCAACGGTTCGCTCTGAGATTCAAGGGCATCGACTCTCAAGTACTGTTGCTTCTTTTGGAAAATGAAAATATTTACGTCTCAACTGGCTCCGCCTGTTTGGCAGGATCAGATTCACCATCACATGTAATATCAGCAATGAAGCCTGAACTAGCAGGCCGGAGGGATTATTTGAGGTTCGCACTTGATGAATCAAATACCGTTGAAGAAATTAATTTCGTTCTTAACACATTAAGCCGGCTAGTTGAAGTGTTAAGAAAATAAATTCCCCCCTCCATACTATGTGATTGCGAAGACTTAGACGGCAAGGGCTGCGAACTGCTCTATGTCCTGACCTTGGCCGAGCAGTTTTTTAAATCGCCTAGTCCGTCGGGTTTTCATTGTGAATAGAAAAGACGCGAAAGTATGTTTTTGAAAGGAATTTGCTTTTTCCGGGCGTAGGATCGGAGACTATCTAAACCTTGTTTAGATACAGCAACTGCACCAATGCTTCCTTCGAGCCTCAAATGTTCGATTACACCCATTCCAACCACTGGCTGTAAAGTTTTAATAATTCTTTGCCTGTTCAAGCCTTCTCGTACTACAAACTGAAGTTCATATATTCTCTTGGTCTTTCCTGCAACTACCCGGTTATCCGACCCGCACCCTGCTGGCCGATGCGCTGCGGCGCGTGCTGGCCGCAGGCATCGAACTCGACGGGGCCGCCGATCACGGTGTGAGCGAGGCATTGTATTTGCGCGACCCCGACGGCAACGGCGTGGAACTTTACTGGGACCGCCCGAAAGACCAGTGGCCGCGCACACCCGATGGCGGCCTCGCCATGTTCACTCACGCGCTGGATTTGGACGCCCTGCTCAAAGAGGCCGTCTGAAAAGCAAAGCGGGCCTTCCGCCAAACCCCGCCGCGGCCAGCTCCGTTTGACAGATTCCAAAACGGGATTGAATGTTACCCACCGCCTGAAGCGGCGGAATTGTAACATGAGAACAGCCAACAAAGATTTTGGCGTGTTGCCGGTAACGGATGAACACGAGGTGTTGAACGGTCAATCCACTGTGCAGGGTTCCCCTGTTTCGGAAAGTCCCTTGCTCGACGCATATTCCAATGCCGTGGTCAACGCGGCGGAGACCGTCAGCCCGTCGGTCGTGAAGATTGACGTGCATAAAGGTGGCGACCCGCGCCATGGCCGCAACGGCCGCGACAGCGGCGGCAGCGGCGGCAGCGGCTCGGGATTCATCATCACGCCGGACGGATTCGCCCTCACCAACAGCCATGTCGTCCATGGCGCGGACCGGATTGAAGTCACGCTGGCCGATGGCCGGCATCCCGATGCGCAGGTCGTCGGGTCGGACCCGGACACGGACCTGGCGGTCATCCGCATTTACGCGCCGGACCTCAAACCGGTGCGCCTCGGCGATTCGAACCAGTTGCGCGTCGGCCAGCTCGCCGTCGCCATCGGCAATCCGTACGGTTTTCAATACTCGGTGACGGCGGGCGTGGTGAGCGCGCTGGGCCGTTCGTTCCGGTCCAGTTCGGGCCGGCTGATGGACAACATCGTCCAGACCGACGCGGCGTTGAATCCGGGCAATTCCGGCGGCCCGCTCGTCAATTCGCGCGGCGAGGTCATCGGTGTGAACACCGCGGTGATTCTGCCGGCGCAGGGACTGTGCTTTGCCATAGCCATCAACACGGCCAAATACATCGCCGCCTGGTTGATCAAGGACGGCGTCATCCGGCGCAGTTACATCGGCGTGGGCGGGCAGACGGCGAAAATCCACCGGCGGCTGGTGCGTTATCACAATCTGCCGCACGAAACCGGCCTGTTGGTGATCGGCATCGAGCCCGGCAGCCCGGCGGGCAGCGCCGGCTTGCGCGAGGGCGACCTGATTGTGGCCTACGGCGGCCAGGCCATCACCGGGATTGATGATTTGCACAAATTACTGACCGGAGAACAGGTCGGGGTACGATCCCCGATGGTGGTGTTGCGGGGCACGGAGAAATTGCGCCTGGAAATCGTGCCGAAGGAATCCGGCGCGCGGTTGATGTTGAATTGAACAGCGGCGCGTGCGGATGGGGGCGGTCGCAGACCGCCGCTACAGGGTTCAGTTCCGGGATCCGTAACGCGGCCGGGAATCCCGCAATTCCACGATCTTGTCGGTGTCCGATGATTTCAACGCGGAAATTTCCGACCCCGCGCCCGTTTCAGGCCAGACCGGCAGCCGCAGGGCAAAGGTGGCGCCCGAACCCAGGGTGCTGTGACATTGGACGGAACCGGACATGGCCTCGGCGAGCTTTTTGACGATGGCCAGGCCGAGGCCGGTCGAGGATTCACCCCCGGTCGGCCGCGCGCTGAGCCGGGTGAATTTTTGGAAGAGTTTTTTCTGATCGGCCTCGCTGATGCCGGGACCCTCATCGCGCACGTTCACCAGGATGAAATCCTTTTCCGGCAGCGCATGGACGTGAACCGTCGAGTTTGGCGGAGAAAATTTGAGGGCGTTGGAAACGAGGTTGTCGAGAATCTGGAGGGTGGCCGCGCGGTCGGCCTGCGCCCACAGGTTTTCGGAAATCCCAACGCGCAACGCGATTTGTTTTCTGGCGGCAATGGGTTGATTGTTTTCCACGCACTGTCCCACCAGCGCCCGGACGTCACAACGTTCCACCGCCGAGGTGTATTTGCCCTGCTCAATGGCGTTGAAATCAAGCAGGTCCGCAATCAGGTTGCGCATCCGCGTTGCGGCGGACACGATGGTGTGGGACAGCTTTTGGACCTGTTCCGGGTCCTGGATCATCGTCACCAGTTCCGCGTTGCCCAGTATCACGGTCAGCGGGTTTTTCAAATCGTGCGCGGCAATGCCCATGAACTCATTTTTTTCGTTGTTCAAATTCACCAGCCGTTCATTCGAGGCCGCGAGTTCGGCCAGGGCCTCCTGCATTTTGGCAAAGGCGTTGCGCCGGCCGCCCTCGAAAATCAATCCGAGAATGAACATGAACAAAATCAATCCCAGATAACCGGTCGCGGAGACGGCCGCCTCCCATTTCGGGTCGTAGGCGGGTTTCAAGTTGATTCCCGCCAGGTCAATCCCGGCCACCACACTGGCGGCGAAAAAGGAAATCACCGCCCACCGCGCCGCCAGTTTTTCTCCCAACAGCAGAAACGCGCAGAGCGGCACGCTCACCAGCCACGCGATGGCGTGACCGCGCAATCCGCCTTCCACCAGGCACAATCCGAGGAACCCCAGCGTCAGGGTCAGCGCGAAAAAGTTGCCCGCCAGTTCCACGGATTTTTTCCAGCGCATCAACCAGGGCGTCAACGCCACGCCGGTGCTGCAACCGATGACGATCAGGGCGCCCCAGTGGTGGCCGATGAGGATGTAGAACAGCGCGTACACCAGGCCGAAAAGGAAGCCCAGCACGCCAAAGCGGGTGATGAGCCGTGCCCGGCGCGTTTGCTCGAGATCCAGCAAAAACTCCTTCGGAATCAACCGGTCCATCAACAACCCCAGGTTCCGGCAAAATCCGACGGTAAAAATTGAGGTCATTCCGGGATTTGACTCCCGCTGCAGGCCCTGGGTTTGAAACGGCCGGCCCACCGGCATTGGACCGTGGTTCATGTCCGAAAAAGAAGCGCGATTTGTGCCAAACCCGGGGCAACCTGGCCGGCCACACCCGCCCGGAATTCGCGGCCGCAAGGCCCTGTGCCCGCATGATTCTCGGTTTGACAGCGCGGAAATTGTCCGCAAAATGGAACCCTGCCGTTGATTGCCAGAGTAGCTCAGGGGTAGAGCAGAGGACTCATAAGCCTTTGGTCGGGGGTTCAATTCCCTCCTCTGGCACCAGCCCCGATAGCTTTTGGGGCTGTCGCGGCGTAGCGCGCAAGCGCGAAGACGGGCTGCTGCTTCCACGCCGTGATGCGCTTCGCTCCCGGCAAGCCACTCCCACGCCGCCGGTTCCGGGAAAGCTCACATGCGCGCAGTGGCGGAAGGCAAAATCCGGCTCGGGTCATAATTTGAAAAACTTAACCAACCAAGGAAGCTCCGGTCGCGGCGAAATGAGAAAATCAGCGTGAAATTGCGGGCTTAACGATTTCTGTAATCCGCTTGACGTTTGGCGGGCGAGCCGATTAACTGGGTGGCGTTAGGCATATTCATGTTTGCGCAACTTAAAAGCCTGTTTTCCAATGATATTGGAATCGACTTGGGCACAGCCAACTCCCTCGTCTATGTGCGGGATCGCGGAATCGTCCTGCGCGAACCTTCGGTGGTGGCCATTCAGGCGGGCACGACCAACGTGCTGGCCGTCGGTGAAGAAGCCAAACGAATGCTGGGCCGCACGCCCGGCAACATCGTGGCCATCCGCCCCATGAAAGACGGCGTGATTGCCGACTTCGAAATCACCGAGGCCATGCTCCGCCACTTCATCCAGAAGGTTCACCATCGTAAACTCATTGCGCCACGGGTTGTGGTGGCGGTGCCTTCGGGCATCACCGAGGTGGAAAAACGGGCCGTCAAGGATTCCGCCACTCACGCCGGAGCGCGTGAAGTGTATTTGATAGAACAACCGATGGCTTCGGCCATCGGCGTCGGTTTGCCGGTGCATGAACCGGCGGGCAACATGATCGTGGATATCGGCGGTGGAACTTGCGAAATCGCAATCATCTCCCTCGCCGGCATCGTCTTCAGCCGCAGCCTGAGGGTGGGCGGGGACGAATTTGACGAAACGATCACCGCCCACATGAAACGTGCCTATAACATGATGATCGGTGAACGTACTGCGGAAGAAATCAAGATACGTATTGGCTCCGCCTTTCCCCTGGAACAGGAATTGACCATGGATGTCAAGGGCCGGGACCTGAGTTCCGGCCTGCCCAAGACCTTGACGATCCGTTCCGAGGAAATTCGCGAAGCGTTGCAGGAACCGCTTTCGAGCATTTTGGAGTCCATCCGCCTCACATTGGAACGTTGTCCGCCCGAACTCGCCGCCGACCTGGTAGACCGCGGCCTGGTGATGGCGGGCGGCGGGTCACTGTTGCGCGGCATCGACCGGCTCGTGGCCGAGGAAACCGGCTTGCCGGTGCACCTCGCGGATGACCCCATGAGCGCCGTGGCCGAAGGCACCGGTCGCGTCTTGCAGGAAATCGAATTCCTCAAGCGCGTCGCGACCAACGCCAAGTATTGAATTGATTTCCCGCCCGGGTTCACCTGCAGGCGGCTGGATTCAGCCGCGATAGCAGGATGTTGAAGAAAAAACATTATCTCGCGCTCGGCGCGGTGACACTGGCGGCATTGCTGATTTTCAGCCTGCCGCAGCGGGCCACCAGCCGCCTCAAACTCGCCACCGGCAGCCTCTTTCTTCCGTTGTTCGGCCTCCTGAACACGGCCCAACAACTGCCCGTGGATGCCGCCAACGCGGTCATGCCCCGCCGGGCCTTGCTCCGGGAAATCGGCGAGCTTCAGGGCGAAAACCAGCAGCTGCGCATCCAAAGCGCGCAAACCGCCGCCATGGCACGCGAAAACGATCAATTGCGCGCGCTCATCGGCTGGCAACGGCAGACCCCGTGGAAACTCAAACTCGCCAACGTCATCGTGCGCGACCCGGCCAACTGGTGGCGCAGCGTGCAGATTGACCTCGGAAGCCGGGACGGCCTCCGGGAAAACCTGCCCGTGCTCACCCCCGACGGCCTCGTGGGGCGCGTTGCCTCCGTCGGTTACGCGCGCTCGCAGGTGGTTTTGCTGGGCGATCCCAATTGCCGCGTCTCGGCACGGGTGGAAAACCCCGCGCACGACATCGGCGTCATCGGCGCCAGCGGGCCGCTCGACACGTCGCTCGTCGAATTGACCTACCTTTCCGGCAATGCCGATTTGAAGTCCGGCGAAGGTGTCGTCACCAGCGGCGAAGGCGAAATTTTTCCGCCGGGCATCCCCATCGGCCAGGTGGTGGATTCGCGCGCGGTCGAATTCGGCCTGTACACCGAGGCGCGGGTGAAACTTTCCACCAACCTCGGAGCGCTGGAACAGGTGTGGGTGCTTTTCCCATGAACCTGTTCAACACCATTTTAATCCTGGCCGCCGCGTTTCTCGCCGTGTTCGGTGAAGCGGCATTCCCCCTGCTGCGCCACTGGCTGGGCGCGCAGGTGGACCTGCTGCCCGTGCTCATGGTGTACGCGGCCTTGAACACGGACATCGTGACCGTCTCGCTGCTCGCCCTGCTCGGCGGAATGTGGTTTGACGCGCTGTCGGCGAATCCGCTCGGCCTCAGCAGCCTCCCGCTCTTTGCCATCGGGTTCGTGATTTATCTGCAGCGCGAACTGATTTTGCGCGAGGTGCCGTTCGCGCAATTCGTCCTGGGCGCCGTGGCCAGCGCCGCCGCCCCGGCCGCGTGCGTCCTGCTGCTGCTCACGGGCGGCCAGGAACCGCTGCTGGGCTGGGGTTCCCTTTGGCAATGGCTGGTCATGACGGCGGGCGGTGCCGTCGCGACCCCGATCGTATTCGAGTTTTTCAACTGGTGCCAGAAGGCGTTCGGCTATCAACCGCGGACCGAACCCAGTTTCCGCCCGGATCGCGAAATCCGGCGCGGCCGCCAGAAACAAAATGTTAATTTTTGACGAATTGAAAGAAAATGACCCGCAACTCCGCCTCGTCGCGGCGGTGCTGGCCGGCGGTTTGTCCCTGCTGCTCGCCGGATTGTGGTGGGTGCAAATCGTTTCCGCGCGGGAATATGAAAGCCATCTGGAAACCCAGGCCTACCGCACCGTCCGCATTCCAGCCGTGCGCGGAAAAATTCTCGACCGCAACGGCCGGGTGCTGGCCGAAAACCGGCCGCAATACAACCTTGGCCTTTATCTGGACGACCTGCGAAAACAGTTCGACACCGCCTATGTCCTGTCGCTCAACCGGCTGCGCACCGCCCAGCAACAATTCATTGCGGCCCGGGAAAAGCAACTGCGCCGCCCGCTGACCAAGACCGAGCGGCGGCAGATGGCGCTCACGGCGGAGCAACGCGAACAGGTCCGCGAACAGGCCCGCTTCCGCGTGGCCAGCGACATGGTCCTGCGCGTGAGCCAACGGCTCGGTCAACCGCTGGCGCTGGACGCCGCGACCTTCGACCGGCACTACGATGCCCGGCGCGCCCTGCCTTATCCCTTGCTGACGAATCTCGACACCGTGCAAATCGCGCGGTTCGAGGAGCAAAATTCCGGGTTGCTGGGGGTCGACCTGGATCTGCAGGCTGTCCGGGTTTATCCCTTTGGCGAAACCGCGGGACATTTGCTCGGCTATTTGCAACGCGAGGACAAGTCGCAGGACGGCGAAGATCCTGTTTATAATTATCGCCTGCCGGATTATCACGGCATCGTGGGCATCGAAGGCGGCTTTGATGCGCAATTGCGGGGACGGGCGGGCGTCGAATCCTTGCTGGTCAACAACATGGGCTATCGCCAGTCCGAAAATGTGCTGAGTCCGTCCGAACCGGGACACAATGTCGTGCTCACGCTGGATATGGACATCGAACAGGCGGCCGTGCAATCCCTCGACCGCCAGCAGGGCGCCGACGTGCGGGCCGCCGTGGTGGTCATGGATGTGCGCACCGGCGATGTGCTGGCGATGGTATCGTCGCCGGCCATCAACCCGGATTATGCGGCCAATGATCCCAAATATCTGGGCGACCTTCAATTGCACCCGCAAATCAACCGCGCCACCCAGGAAAATTTCGCGCCCGGCTCGATTTTCAAACCCATCATCGGCCTCGCCGCGCTCGAAGCCGGCCTGGATCCGGACGCGATGGTGGACAATCCGGGTTTTGTCTATGTCGGGCGGCGGCACATCAAGGATCTGGCTCCGCCGGGCCAATACAATCTCCGGCGCGCCATCATTTTCTCGAGCAATACCTATTTCATCACCGTCGGCCTGCGCACCGGCATTGAGAATTTGGTTCGCATGGCCGGGAAATTTCATTTTGGCGAAAGCACCCGCCTGCCGACGCGGCAGGAAACCGCCGGCATCTTTCCCGGCCTGACGGATGTGAACAGCGCCAGCTGGCGCGACGGCGACTCGGCCAACATTTGCATCGGGCAGGGGCAAATGGCCGTGACGCCGATACAAATGGCGGTCGCCTATGCGGCCATCGCCAATGGCGGCACCGTGCTCTGGCCGCGGCTGGTCGAACGCATCGAGCCCCAAGACCCGGCCTCCAGCGAGGCGCCGACCGTTTTTCCCTCGGGGGTGGTTCGGGATGAATTGGATGTGCATCCGCGCAACCTGAAAATCCTGCGTGACGCCATGCTGGCGGAAACCCAGGAAGGCACCGGGCAGGCCGCCCAGGTGCCCGGGCTGCAGATTTGCGGCAAGACCGGCACGGCCCAGGTGATGAACTCGCAGAACCAGGAGATTGACCGGACCACCTGGTTTGCCTCGTTTGCACCCTATGAAAACCCGCGCTACGCCGTCGTGGTCATGATGGAGGGCCGCACTTTCTTTGGCGCAAACTGCGCGGCGATTGCCCATGATATTTACGCGGAAATTCTGAAACGCGAAAACGCGGACACCCCAAACAACCTGGCGGAGGCAAACCGCTGATGTCCACCACCCCGCTCAATCAGGAACATCACGAACGGTTTGACCGGCTGCAGCTGGTTGCGCTGGCGGGGTTGATGTTCCTCGGGACCGCGTTCGTGTACAGCGCCACCCGGGCCAACCCGGCCATGGCGATCCTGCCGTGGTATGACCAAAGCTGGGTGCGGCAAATCGTCTGGTATGCGCTCGGCGTGGGCGCCGGCGCGGCGCTGTGTCTCCTGGATTACCACACCCTCACCCGCTGGTCGTTCGTGGCGTATTGGACGACCATTTTCTTTCTGGTCGTCGTGCTGGTTCCCCACATCGGCTCGATGCGCTTCGGCGCGCGGCGCTGGATCGATCTCGGCCCGTTCCAATTTCAACCGTCCGAATTCGCCAAACTCGCGTTCATTCTCGCTTCCGCGCATTTCCTCAGCCGGCCGCCCGACGAATTGCGGCTGCCGACGGTTTTCTGGAAGGGCATCGGGCTTTTGCTCCTGCCCTTTGCGTTGATTTTGAAGGAGCCGGATCTGGGTTCGGCACTGGTTTTGCTCCCGACTGGACTGGTGATGATGTTTGTCGCCGGCACCCCCAAACGTTACTTGCTCAAACTGGCCGGCGGGGTGGGTTTGCTGGCCGCGTTGTTTTTGGTGGACGTGGTCTTCATGCCGCCGGGTTGGTGGCAAATTCACATGGAGCCGTATCAGCGCGACCGTTTGCTGGTTTATTTTGGACGGGATTACACGGCCTTTGCTTCGCCGACTGCCACACCGGCGGACTTGCAAAGCCTCCGGCAACAACAGTTGGACGATGAATACAACGTCCGGCAGGCTCTGATCTCGGTCGGTTCCGGCGGGCTGCTGGGCAAGGGCTGGCGGCAGGGCACGCAAAACTCCCTGGGTTATCTGCCCCGGGCCGTGGCGCACAATGATTTCATTTTCTCCGTGATTGCCGAGGAGGAAGGATTTGTCGGCAGCGTGATCGTGCTCACGCTGTATGCGGTGGTTCTCTTCACCGGGTTGAGAATCGCCGGCCAGGCGCGCGATCGCCTGGGCCGACTCGTGGCGGTGGGCGTGGTCACGCTCATCTTCAGCCATGTTTTCATAAATATCGGCATGAACATACGCATCATGCCCGTGACGGGCGTACCGCTGCCGCTGCTTTCATACGGCGGGTCTTCAGTGCTTGGCTCGTTAATCGCCGTGGGCTTGATGCAAAACGTACACATCCATCGGAAAGGATATTAATAGCATATGAGTAATAACAATTTTTCGCGGCGACGCCGCGGAATGCGGTTCCGCCCCAAGGGCGGTCTCGGCCCCAACCCGCAAAAACCCGACCGCGAAGCCGTTCAGGCGCGCGCCGAGGTCGTCAGCGAACAAGGCGGCGCCGAACACGTCTTTGAAAAACGGCATGCGCATGAAATTGAACGCGCGGAAAACCTGGCCGCCGGCCTGCCTCCCCAGGAGGCCCCGCAACACGTTGATCCGCCGGTTGGCGCGGACAAAAAGGATTTCCGCCAGCCCCATCTCGACACCCCCGCACACGTCGAGGAGGAAAAAGCGTTCGAACCGGTGCCCCTGTCGGAACATCCCAAGGGCGTCCTGGACACCATCAAACAGGCGGCCAGCAACCTCGTGAAAAAGGTCCAGCGGCTGATTCGCCCGGAACACAAGATTCACAAGGAGGTGATCATCAACGCCGAAACGCTGGAAACGCGCGTCGCCGTGCTGGAAGAGGGCAAACTCGAGGAATTCAACATCGAGCGCACCACCGAGGAACGCCTCGTCGGCAGCATCTTCAAGGGCAAGGTCCGCAACCTGGAAGACGGCCTCAAGGCCGCGTTCGTGGACATCGGCTTCGAGAAAAATGCCTTTCTGCATTACTGGGACATCGTGCCGAACCAGTTCGACAGCGGCGTGGAAATCGTCGAGCGCGAGGGCCGCAAACGCGACCGGCCGAAGATTACGCAAAAGGACATCCCCCGGCTCTATCCGCCCGGCAGCGAAATCATCGTGCAGGTCACCAAGGGGCCGATTGGCACCAAGGGCCCGCGCGTCACCACCAACCTGGTGCTCCCGGGACGTTACCTCGTCCTGCTGCCGAACTCGGATCAAAGCGGCATTTCCCGCAAGATTGAGAATCAGGAGGAACGCAAGCGCCTCAAAAAAATCCTGCGCGAACTGGCCATCCCGGACGGCATGGGCGTCATCATGCGCACCGCCGGCGAAGACCAGCAGAAGCGCTATTTCGTGCGCGACCTCGCTCTGCTGCTCGAAGAATGGCGCGGCGTGCAGGAGCGCATCAAGTCGCAACCCATGGCCACCTGCGTGTTCCAGGAGCCGGACCTGATCGAGCGCACCGTGCGCGACTTCCTGACCGAGGACGTCGAACGCATCGTGGTGGACCAGCAAAAGTCCTACGAACAGATGCGCGAGATGATTTCGAAAATCTCCGCCCGCGCCGCCAACAAGGTGAAATTGTACGCGGACGCACAGCCGGTGTTTGACCGGTTCAACATCACCAAGCAACTGGAAAACACCTTTTCGCGCCAGGTCCATTTGAAGAGCGGCGGTTACATCGTCATTGATGAAACCGAGGCGCTGGTGGCGATTGACGTGAACACGGGCCGGCACAAGGGCGGGCGCGACCAGGAATCCACCATCTCGAAGGTGAATCTCGAAGCCGCCGAGGAAATCTGCCGGCAACTGCGCCTGCGCAACATGGGCGGACTCATCGTGCTCGATTTCATTGACATGAAATCGCGCCGCGACCAGCAGCAGGTCTATCAGCGCATGAAGGAAGGGTTGCGCCGCGACAAGGCCAAGACGCATATCCTGCCGATCTCGCAGCTCGGCCTCATGGAAATGACCCGCCAGCGCCACACCGAAAGCGTGCGCGCCGCCGTCTATGACGATTGTCCGTATTGCAAAGGCCGCGGCAAGGTGAAGAGCGTCGTGACCATGAGCGTCGAAATCCAGCGCAAGCTTCAGGAAATCCTGAAGAAACGCACCCGCGACGAATCGGACTTTCAACTGCGCATCGTCGTGCATCCGACCGTGCTGGACCGCCTCCGCACCGAGGACGAAAAACATCTCATCGAGATGGAGAAACGCTACTTCGGCAAGCTGTCGTTCCGCGCCGACACCGGCATGCACGCCGAACAGTTCAAGATTGTGAACGTGGAAAACAACGAGGAACTGGCCAGCGTCGGCGCTTGAAGAAATTCTGAAAACACTAAACGCCTCGCAGGAAACTGCGGGGCGTCTTCATTTCGCGCGCAGGTCTGTAAATTTGCAGCCTGTCCTCATGCTATAGCGGTTCAAGTAAAACTGTGGCCGTGTAAACCCGATCCCTGGTAGGGCGGCGTTGCTGCGCCGCCGGCGTTGCGGCAGCAACGCCCTACCTTTGAAAGGGCTACAGTTTTTCCTAAACCGCTCCAGGCGTCATTTTGTGAACTTTTTAAAGTGGATAGTGGATACTGTTCCGCCATTTCCTGTCTGGTCAATCAATTCCTCGGCGTCGACATGGATAATCCGAAACTTTTCCACACTGCCAACCTGCAGGGTGTGTTTGGTATTCGTGGAGTTGTTTGCCGTCAGTGTATCAATCAAAAATCCATCCTTTATCATCCACGTTCCTTCAAATTCGTAACCGATTCCTTTTCGCGTAAATTTGGATATGTAACTGCCGTCCGAATTCATGGTCAATTCAAGCTTATCTGAAGGCCCAATCCAACTGCCAACCACCCTCTTACGGAGATCAGCGTCAGTTGGTCGCTTATCGTGATGCAACGAAAATAGTGCAGCCGCAATCAACAGAGCGGTGACAAAACCAATGATGCTATATTTTTTCATGGCGTGCGGATGACACCGTACAAATGATAAACACCGCGTCGCGCAGCCTATCCATTTCCAGAAACGACCGTAATTGCTGTCCAGTATATGCTGCGCCGTTTAAGACCCCGCCGTTGATTCCAGCTAGAACTGTAAATCAAAGCTTCCCCTTGGTGCTCGGCAACCGGCCGGCGATGCGCGGATCGCGCTGGCACGCGGCGTCCACCGCCCGCGCAAACGCCTTGAACAACGCCTCGACGATGTGGTGTGGCTCGTCGCCGTAGAGCAGTTCCAGGTGCAGATTGCAGCGGGCTTCGTTGGCGAAGGCCTGAAAAAATTCGCGCGCGAGGCCGAAGCGAAACGCGCTCGACATGTCCTGATTTTTTTCCGCGTTGGAAATCTTCTGCGAAAATTTGTCCAGCCCGCGCCAGACCAGATGCGGCCGGCCGCCAAAATCAATCACGCAACGCGCGAGACATTCGTCCATCGGCACATAGGCTTCGTAGCCGCGACGCCCTCGTCGCGCACCGGGCGACGAGGCGTCGTCGCCACCATCCGGTTGAAAACCGGCGCCGTAGCGGCGGATTCCCTTTTTGTCGCCCAGCGCGGTGGTGAACGCCTGGCCGAGGGCGAGGCCGCAGTCCTCGACGGTGTGGTGCGCGTCCACTTCCAGATCGCCGGCGCAACGGAGTTTCAAATCCACAACCGCGTGTTTCGCAAACAACGTGAGCATGTGGTCAAAGAACGGGATGCCGGTCCTGACCGAAGAGCTGCCCTTGCCGTCGAGTTTGAGACTGACGGCAATGCGGGTTTCCCTGGTCTTGCGCGCGACTTTTGCCTGCCGAGGTTTCATGGCGGCCATTAAACCAAAGCCGCCCGCGAAAAACAAAGGTCAATTGTGCGACCCCCATGCCAATGCCAGCCGGAACCGGGCTCAACCTCGCTTTCGCACTTTGCGCGCGTTCAGCGTCCTGGTTTCGCCAGCAGGCCCGTCAGACAGCCGAGCAACGTCAGCGCCGAAATCGCCGCGCCGAGGTGGAACATGTCATCTTCATACCGCAGTGTAATCTCATGTTCTCCGGCGGGAACCTCCACCGCCTGGAACGCGTCATTGGCGCGCAGCAGGGGAACCGGGTGGCCATCCACAGACGCGTGCCAGTCGTGATAGAACGCCTGCGCCAGGACCACCAGGGCTCGCGCGGGAGCCTTGACCGTCAGATGCTCCTGCTGGGGGCCGAACTGTCCGAAGATGACTTTCGTTTCGGAAGCGTTGGTCACGGTGACCTCGTCCCGGGCCGACGAAGGCAGGTAGACCGAGTGACGCGGATCAAAGTCGGCGCCAGCCAGATGGTCCAGCGTTTCGGAATCGTCCGCGAAAATCGGCTGTTGTCCGGCGGTGACCAGCGGCAGGAAGGATTTGCGTTCCTGCCAGGCAAAAATGGAGTTGGTGGCCGAAATCTGGGAGACGCCGAGAAAATCCAGCAACGGCGCGGGCGGCGGGGCATTGGTCCCGGTTTCCTGGGCAGGGGCGCCGTATAAGATTCCACCCACGTCCGATTCACCCTGGAGATGCAGCGAGCAGAAGCCGTCCACCTTGGGAATGTTCTCCGGAATGTTGCAATTTTCAAAAAGCGCACCGCGTTGGCCGACATAATAATAAAGCGGATCATCGGTTCCGGCCGAATAGAGATACGCCGTCACCTGCCGGCTTAACATGGCACGCGAGGCGCCGTATTGGGGCCGGAACGACATGTTCAATTCCAGCGGGCCAAAGGCCTTGGTGACCACCACGGGGCTAATATGCATCCCGGCGAGGACCAGATCGAATCCCACCAACGACAGCACGGCCAACCCCAACAGCCCGCGCAATCTCGGCTGTGAAACGCGAACCAGGGCAACCAGGGCCCCAATCATCGAAATCAGGAAAAGCGCCCGGAAGGCGCCATCCCACCAGGCCAGCCGCCAGTCGGGCATCAACGCCGGCCCCCACCGGGCCAGGAGCAGCAGGCAAATGACCATCAATACGAGGAAGGCGGCAATCAGGTACAGGGAACGTTCGGCCCGTTTCAAATTTTGAGCAGCGGCCTCTTGAAAAATATTAAACCCGCAAGCCGCGAGCAACGGGATCGTAAAAACCGGGATGGAGATAAATTTAATTGGAAAACGGGCAAACCCGATCCAGGGCACGAGATGTTTGAGCCAGGCATAAACCTGACCGTTGTTGCCCAGCGCCAGGACCAGCCCGGCCAGGGTCATCCCGGCGAGGCCGCAAATTGCCGGTTGCCGCCACCGCCGCCAGACCGCCACCGCCGCCAGCGCCAGCGGACCGATGCCAAGGTAATAGGAGGCCGTCCAGGATTGACCCGGTTCGAAGCAGGTTCCGAACGCGGTTGGCCGGCAATGGAAGACCGGCACGATGAAGTTTGCGACTCCCCACAACGGCATCGGCCAGGCATCCGCAATGGCATAGGCCGAATCGCGTTGCGAATGTTTCAACAAATCAAAAAACGGAAGGAGTTGGATGGCCGAAAGCCCGGCGATCAACCCCACCACGATGGCAAACCGGCGTGCCGCCGGCCAGGGCGGGAGTTTCTTGCGCCACACCTGGCCCAGCCAGAGTAGCGCCAGCGTGGTCCAGGTGAACACAATGATTTCCGGCGCGCCCGACAACATCTGCATGGCGCCGGCCAGGGCGGCCATCACCACGCTGCGCCGTCCGCCCTGCCGCCAGGCTTGCTCCACCCAGAGCACGACCAGCGGCTGCCAGCTCAAGGCCGCGAGGTTGCTCGTCCACATCAGGCTGTTGAGCATGAGCCCGTTCAACGCGAAAACCAGACCGGCGATGCCCGCCGCCAGCCGGTTTTGGGTCCAGCGATACGCCAGCAAATACATGCCCACACCGGCGAGCAGCAGGTGGCCGAGGCAGAAGACATTCAACGACCACGGCAACGGAAACACCAGGTAGAAGAGCGACGGGGGATAACAAAGCGAGGTGTTCCATTGCGCCAGCAGCGGCACGCCGCAATTGTTCAACGGGTTCCACAGCGGCAGCTGTCCGTGCCAGAAACATTCGTGCGCGTAATACGCGACCGGATAGGTGAACAGACCGAAGTCCCGAAAGAAGAAGCTGTGCGTGCCCAAAATCACGCCCGGATACAGGGCGAACAGAAACAGGGCAATCAATCCGGCCAGACGTGCCGGCGTCAATGCATCCAGCCCGGTCGGGTCCTGTTCCGGGCCGTCGGATTGGCCTGTCGTCGTGGGACTCATGTGGTTGACAAATTAGGTTGCCGGGCAAAGCGACAAAATCATTTTCGCAATCTGGTCATCCGGTTCCGGTCCCGGACCGGGACCAGGTGACTTTGGGATGATTTCACGCGTGGCGCCGGGAAATCTCCTACTCACCGCCGGTCACCTTCTTTTTAGCGTCATCAATTTGCTTTTGAATGGCGTCGGGATTGGGTGAGGTCTGCTTGGTCATTTCCAGATAACGGACGGCCTGCGGCCAATTCCCGGCAGTTTCCTCCAGATGCGCCAGGTTTATGGTAATGTCATCGCCCAGCCGCTTTCCCTCCACGCTGGTCCTGGCGTTGGTATCCCGGGCCTGCCAGGTCCGCCAAGCCGCCAGCCAGACGTTTCGCGCGCGGTTCGCATCGTGAAAGTCCTTGTTGTAAAGCGTGCCCAGGTCGAACAGGAGTTCACTGCTGCCGGGGTTGTTGCGCACCCCTTCCAACAAAAAATCGCGGGCATCCTCCGGCTTATGGAGGCGGCTCAGCCAGTAATACCCCACCCGGTAGGCATCCACATATTGCGGGTTCATGTCGGTCGCCAGTTTCAGCCAGGGCAAAATCTCCTCCACGCTCGAGTCCCGCTCATCCCCGGTCGGCCCCCCGGAGTTCAGGTGCGTATGCCGGTTGGGAACAAACTCACGGTCCAGGGCGGCGATCCAATCCGGCGGCGGCCCCAGAAAATCGTCGCTGGTCGAATCTTCGTTCCCGGTTGTTCCCTCCGATCGCTCGGCGACATCGTGATCCGTCACCGGCCGGTCGAAAATGGACGGGTAATAACCGCTGTGAAAATAGGCGTCGGCCATGATGAACATCTCATTGCCAAACAGCCGCCGGCCTTCGCCAAACAGCAGCTTGAAGACGTTGTCCGACTGCGACTGGCCGTTCCAGCTGGCGGCCCGCGGCACGAACAGCGTCGCCAGCGTGAAACACGCCGTCAACAGCAGGGCCAGCAGCCAGGCAGGCGGGATTCGCTTCATCAGGTCAAACTCTTTCGGCGGAACGCCAGCCAGGTCAGCAGCAAAAACAGTCCGGTGTAAGCGGCCGCATAGAGCGTCGCCAACCCACAGTCCAGCCAGCCCACCAAGCCCCAGTCGTTGACCACCCGTTCGCGAACATCAAACAGTTCCAGGTGCGGGATGATGAAATAGATTGTATAGATCACACTGCGCAGCGGCTCGGGATTGTGCAGCGCGACCGTGTTCAAATGGCGGCCTAGAAACAAAATGCCGGCCACGACGATGAACACAATTGTGACGGTGGACGACGGTGCGGCAAAAACAATGGAGCCCAGCAGCGTCATCGCCGTCACAATGCCCAGCATGATCCATTGCAGTAAAATGGCCTGAAAATAATCCAGGACCGGCCAGTAGTGCTCGCGGGAACCGGTGACGACCGCAAAAAAGGCATAAAACACAATCAAAGCGATGCCGCTGGCGAGCCAGCAGCCCAAAAATTTCCCCAGGATGACCTGTCCGCGCGTGACCGGCTTGGCCAACAGGGGGAAGATGGTGCGGTTTTCGCGTTCCGCGGGAATTTGCCGGGCCGCCGTCGCAATGGTGATGAGCAGGGCGGAAACCCAGATGAGCAGGAGGCAAAGGTCCTTCACGTAACGCACGATATTGGGATCCTGGAAAAATCGCACGCTGCCGGCCGCCACGGTGATCAACGCCGTCAGCACAAACAGCACGTAGAAATCCTTGCGGCGATAGAGCTCCTTGATGACGACGCCGGCCAATGCCCAGATGGTGTTCATAGCGCGGATTGCGGCTGATAACCGATGATGTTCAGAAAGACCTGTTCCAGATTGGAGTGGTGTTGCGACACGAGATCATCCACGCGGCCCAGGGTTTTCAATTCGCCCTGATGGATGATGGCCACGCGGTCGCAAACGGTTTCCACCTCGCCGAGTTCGTGCGACGAAAAGAAAACGGTCTTTCCCTCCTGTTTCAGGCGTTGAATAATCTCGCGGACCTTCATGCGGCCCAGCGGATCCAGCCCGCTGGTGGGTTCATCCAGAATCAACAGGTCGGGATTGTTGATGAGTGCCTGCGCAATCCCGACGCGCTGTTGCATGCCCTTGGAGTAGGTTTTAATGAGCCGCTTGCGCGCCGGCTCCAGCTCCACCAGTTTGAGCAAGGCATCAATGCGCCGGTCGGCTTCCGGGCGCCGCAGTCCGAAAATCCGCGCGTAAAGGCGCAGCAATTCCTCCGCCGTGAGAAACTTGTAGTAATAGGTCATCTCCGGCAGATACCCGATGCGCTGGCGCGCGATGGGCTGGCGCACGTCGATGTCAAACAGCTGCGCCGTGCCGCGCGTGGGGGGGATGAAACCCAGCAAGACATTGATCGTCGTGGTTTTACCCGCGCCATTGGGACCCAGGAAACCAAAAACTTCACCGGCCTGAACGGAAAGATTCAACCCTTTCAAGGCCGGTCTGGCTTCGAGCTTCAAACCGCGCGGGCGATATTCCACCCAGAGGTTTTCCGTTCGCAGAATGGCGTCCATGTATTCTCCAAATACCAAATCCCGTCCGGCAGACCAGAAAAATCATCATTCCGGGCTGCCCTCACCGGCGGCTAAAATCAAAAAAACCTGAAGTGGGTCGCCTCAGGCCTTGTGAATCTAAGTTGTCTGGCCGACGGCTCAGCTGCCCGTGGGCATCGCGTGCACGTAGTTGCCGCTGGCGTCGCCCGCGGGCTGTTTCTTGCATACCGGCAAGGTTGACGCGTTTACAATGGTGTAGCTGTTGGCGAAAGTCTTCGTCGTATCCAGCGGGCACCATGGCAAGGTACCGGCAGTGCCGCGCCCCATGTAAGGCTGAATGTCCGTACTGGCTACGGCATCGGTCGGGCCGTGGCCCTTCTCCAAAGCCCATTGCTGCTGGGCGCCGTCCAGTTGACGGAGGTTGTTGATGCACGCGTTCTGCTGCGAAGTCGAACGTGCCCTTAGAAAGTTGGGAATCGCGATGGCAGCCAACAGGCCGATGATGGCCACCACAATCATGATTTCCACCAGTGTAAAACCCGCTTTGCGGGACTGCGTTTTAGTTTTCATACTGCTTTTTTTCTATTCATTACGGTGTGAACCACGCAACAGGCGGGTTATTACGATTTCGGTTTTGTTCACTTATTGCCTGTTGCAACCACATTTGCAATCAAAAGGAGCAGTCGCAATGCCAATTTTGGTCCAACTTAACCCAAAGGATGAAGTTCCCCAGGTGATGTGAAGGGTGGGGGAAAGTGAGCAAAGTCGGGTCATTGAACTGCAAAATCAAAAAAGGCCTGAGGTAGCAACCTCAGGCCCTATGAATTTATATTGTCTGGCAAACGGGTCAGCTGCCCGTCGGCATTGTGTGCACGAAGTTGCCGCTGGCATCGCCAGCGGGCTGTTTCTTGCACGCGGGCAAAGTCGAAGCGTTTACGATGGTGTAGCTGTTGGCGAAGGTTTTCGTCGTGTCCAGCGGGCACCAGGGTATTGTACCGGCCGTACCGCGTCCCAGGTAAGGTTGGATATCCGTACCAGCCACCGCATCGGTCGGACCGTGGTTATTATTCAAAGCCCATTGCTGGGTGGCACCGTCAATCTGACGGAGGTTATTAATGCACGCGTTCTGCTGCGAAGTCGAACGCGCCCTCAGGAAGTTGGGGATCGCAATTGCAGCCAAGAGGCCGATGATGGCCACTACAATCATGATTTCCACCAGAGTGAAACCCGCTTTGCGGGATGTTTTGGTCTTCATACTACTTTCCGTTCCGTTTGGTGCGGTGCGAACGACGCAACAGGCGGGTTATTACGATTTCAGTTTTGTTCACTTATTGCCTGTTGCAACCGCACTTGTATTCTTAAAGCATTTCGAATACCGGTAATAGTGCAGAGGGGGTTTCCCCTGACTATCAAACCTTATTGGACCTGAAAGGGGGTTCCTGCGCCATTTGGCCCCCCCCACCCCGGTCGCCGTAAATCAAAAAGGCCTGAGGTCGCAACCTCAGGCCTTGTGAATTTATGCTGTCTGGCCAATGGGTCAGCTACCCGTCGGCATCATGTGCACGTAGTTGCCGCTGGCGTCGCCCGCGGGCTGTTTCTTGCAAACTGGCAAGGTTGACGCGTTTACAATGGTGTAGCTGTTCGCGAAAGTTTTCGTGTTATCCAGCGGACACCATGGCAACGTACCGGCCGTACCGCGCCCCATGTAAGGCTGAATGTCCGTACTGGCTACGGCATCGGTCGGGCCGTGCCCCTTTTCCAGGGCCCATTGCTGGGTGGCGCCGTCCAGTTGGCGGAGGTTGTTGATGCACGCGTTCTGCTGCGACGTAGAACGCGCCCGAAGAAAGTTTGGAATTGCTATGGCTGCCAGCAGGCCGATGATGGCCACCACAATCATAATTTCCACCAGTGTAAAACCCGCTTTGCGGGACATTTTTGTCTTCATACTACTTTTCTTTCCGTTTTAGCGGTGTGAACCACACAACAGGCGGGTTATTACGATTTCGGTTTTGTTCACTTATTGCCTGTTGCAACCGCATCTGTATTCAGATCAAGCAGTCTCAATGCCAAGTATCCGGACCGCGCACCCTGCCGTTGCTTTTTGGAAATTGACCGCAATTAGCCCAAAATCGGGTAAATATCGCAATTTCATTCTTGATCGCAGGTGCTTTGGGGCAAACGCCATCAAAGCCCCTGTTATCAGGTGTCTCATTTTGATGCACCTTGTAACTATCAAAGACAACGCCCAAATAAATGCCGGAATGGCCCCCGACCCATCAAGACCCCTCTAAGTGACAGGTTGTCCCGCGCTTCGTTCACTCGACTTTGCGCGCCGGTCTGCTACGCTCGAATTGTGAGTTTTGTCGCCGAATTCAATTCACTGCCCGTGCCGTCACTCATGCGAAAATCGCTGACGGCGGGTCAGGCGGCGGTGCGCGAAAGTTTGTCCCAACCGCGGCTGTCACTGGCGGACTTCGCGCACTTGATCTCCCCGGCGGCGGCGGAGCACCTCGACCTGCTTTCGCAACATTCACATCAATTGACCCAGCAACGTTTCGGCAAGGTGATCCGCCTGTTCGCGCCGCTGTATCTTTCGAATGAATGCATCAACAACTGTCAATACTGCGGCTTTTCGCGCGACAATCCGATTCTGCGCGTGACCCTGTCGCTGGACGAGGTGCAACGCGAGGCCAGGGCGCTCAAGGAACAGGGCTTTCGCAATGTCCTGCTCGTGGCGGGTGAACATCCGAAGTTTGTCGCGGCGGGCTATCTCGAAAATTGCGTCCGGGCGCTGCACGAGCAAATCCCGAGCGTGTCATTGGAGGTCGGGCCGCTGGAAACGGCGGACTATCATCCGCTGGTCAGGGCGGGCGCGGACGGGCTGGTGGTGTATCAGGAAACCTATGACCGCGAGGTTTACGCGCAAATGCACACCGCCGGACCGAAACGAAATTTCGACTGGCGGCTCGAAACACCGGAACGCGCCTACGCGGCGGGATTCCGCCGGCTGGGCATCAGCCCGCTGTACGGCCTGGCCGACTGGCGGTTTGAAGCCATCAGCGTGGCCGCACACGCGGATTACCTGTTGCGACATTGCTGGAAGGCGCAATTGACCATTTCCCTGCCGCGCCTGCGTCCGTGCGCCGGGGAATTCCAGCCGCTCACGCACATGCGCGACCGCGACCTGGCCCAGCTCGTTTGCGCCTTCCGGCTGATGTTTCCCGACGCCGGCCTGACCCTTTCCACCCGCGAACCGGCCAGATTGCGCGACGGCCTGATTCCACTGGGCATCACCATGATGAGCGCGGGCAGTCATACCGAACCCGGCGGCTACACGGGCGCCGGCCGGGAAAACCTGCATCAAACCGTGCGCGGCCGCATTGTGGAACTCGGCGCGAGCGAATGGGCATCCCAACCCAATCGCATGACGAATGCCACCGGCCAGTTTGACATCGCCGACGAACGTTCTCCGGGCGAAGTCGCCGACTTGATCCGCCGGCTCGGGTATGAACCGGTGTGGAAGGATTGGGACGCGGCGTTGACGGCGTGAACGCCGCCGGTTTTCAGTTTCAAACCCATGCAGTCTGTCATCGCCAACGGAAAACCAATCGAAGCAAGACTGCCTTGCTCGATTGAGGAATTTCTGGTCGCGCAAAAGCTTTTGCCGCGCAGCGTCGTGGTGGAGCACAACGGCGCGGCCGTCGCCCCGTCGGAATTCCCCCAACGCCGGCTCAACGCCGGCGACCGCCTCGAGATCGTCAAAATCGTCGCGGGCGGCTGATTTTATTTTCACCGCCGGGACGCCGAGACGCGGAGGGAAAAGCCGGAATTCATAAAACGAACAGCGTTTGGGGAAAATTTGAATCCTCAATAATTCTGTAAATTCTGTCTCCAAATCCCGGCGGCGGCGGTTTAAGCTGCGGGCATTATGGATTGGCTGATGAATCTGCTCTGGCACGACGGACAATTATTCGGGGTCGATTGGAGTATTTGGAAAATCGTCGGCTGGCTGGGCAACCTCGTCTTCTTCTCCCGCTTTTTCGTGCAATGGTATGCCACTGAAAAAAAGAAACAGGTCGTCGTGCCCGTCGCGTTTTGGTGGTTAAGCCTGACCGGATCGCTCCTGCTCCTGATGTATTCGCTGCACCAGCAGGACTCCGTATTCATCTTCGCCTATCTCTTCACCTGGATTCCCTACATTCGGAACCTGGTAATCCATCGGCGGCACAGAAACGCGCACACGAATTGCGCCGCTTGCGGGAAAAGTTGTCCACCACAATCCAATTTCTGTCCCAACTGCGGCGCGCGGCTCGGGGCGGCTAATTCTTAGGCGCGGAATTGGTGGCGGCGGGCGGCGTCAGCGGAATTCCGTATTTTTTCAAAATCGGCTGGAAGTCCGGGTGGGCCTGTCCATAGGCAACCAGTTCCTGAACGAATTTCTGAATGTTGGGCAGGCTTTTGTTGTAGTTTTGAATGATGGCTTGTGCCTGCGGTTCAAGTCCGGCCAGTTCGCTGCCCACGGCGCGCGACTGATAAAACAGATACGTCGTCAGCGTGCCGCTGATGACGATCAGCGCAAGGAGCAAAAGCGTGATTTGGCGCCGCAGGGAAACGACTTGAACAGCCAGATCGGCCGCAACAGGAGGGTTGGTTTCAGATTCGTTCATGGCAATCAGCGAACAACGGGTTTTGATTCAAACGGTTGCAGGACGCGATCGATATCCGGATGCGTCCGGCCATATTGGGCGGCATCGTTAAGCAGGAGGTTGAGGCGGTTCATGTTGCCCTGGCAGGCAATGGCCTGGCCCTGCATGGTCCGAAGCTCGCGGCTGCGCATGATGGTCTTCAGGGCGAAAAGCACACCCGCCAGCACCAGCACGGCCAGCACCCAGGTCAATATAGTGTTCGTGGTATCACATTTCATAACGGATGCATGAAAGTCTAGCGGATTGGCCCCAAATGTCCACTGCGTTTTTGCGTAAAATAAGGGGTTGATTTCAGTCAAATCGGCCGGCACTAATGCTCGCCCATTCAACTGTGCCCAAAGAAGAGCCCATTGAATTAAGCGGCAATGTGACCCAAGTGCTCCCCGGCACCATGTTCCGGATCGCGTTGCCAAATGGCCATGAGGTCCTCGCGCCTATCTCCGGCAAAAGGCGTAAAAATTTCATCCGCATCAGCGTCGGGGACAGGGTCAACGTCGAAATGTCCCCCTACGACCTGAACCAGGCGCGCATCACCTACCGGCACAGTTGAACGAGCGGTGAGAAGCGTGAAACGTGATTGCCAATTCACGCATCACGCATCATGTTCCACGGCCATGCGCATCCATTTCTTCGGCGCCACCCGCACCACCACCGGCTCGATGTACCTGTTTGAGGTCAACGGCAAACGTCTGTTGCTCGAATGCGGCCTGTTCCAGGGCCGGCGGGAGGAATCCATCCGGCGTAATTGTTGTTTTCCGTTTGACCCCCGGCAGATTGACGCCGTGGTGTTGAGCCACGCACACATTGATCACTCGGGCAATCTGCCGAACCTCGTCAAACAGGGTTACCCCGGCAAAATCCATTGCACCGCCGCCACCCGCGACCTGTGCGGCATCATGCTCGTCGATTCCGCGCACATCCAGACCGACGACGCCGCGTTCGTTTCCAAAAAGCGCTCCCGGCAAAAAATGCCGCCGGTCGAACCGCTTTATGCCATCGCCGACGCGGAAAAAACCGTACAGCAGTTCGCCGCCGCCGATTATGACCAGCCGGTCCAGGTCCTGGACGGCGTCACCGTCACGTTCCGCGACGCCGGCCACATCCTCGGCTCCGCGCAGGTCGTGCTGGATGTCCGTGAAGGCGGGCGAACATTCCGCTGGCTTTTCAGCGGGGACGTCGGCCGCGGCGGCGACGAAATCCTGCGCGATCCCGAACCGGTGGCCGGCGTGGACTACCTCCAAATCGAGTCCACCTATGGCGGGCGCGAACATGCCATCCGCCCGGACGCCGATGCCACCGTCTGCCGGCTGGTGTCCGAAGCCCTGGGGCACCAGGGCAAGGTCATCATCCCTTCATTTTCCGTCGGACGCACCCAGCAAATTGTCTATGTGCTGCACCAGCTCACGCTCGGCGGCCGCCTGCCGCGCGTGCCGATTTTTGTGGACAGCCCGTTGAGCGTCAACGCCACCGGGATTTACCGGAACCACCCGGAATGCTTCAATGCCGCCATCCGTCAATTCCTGCAGGACAATGCCAATCCGTTCGGCATGGAAAACCTCACCTACATCCGCGCGGCCGACGAGTCCAAAAAACTGAACGACCTCAAGAAACCCGTCATCATCATCAGCGCCTCGGGCATGTGCGAAGCCGGCCGCATCCGCCATCACTTGAAAAACAACCTCGGCGACGCGAAAAACCTCATCCTGTTCATCGGCTATTGCGCGGAATATACGCTCGGCGCCCAGATTGTGGCCGGGCGGAGCCCGGTCAACATCTTTGGCGAACCCCACCCGGTCCGCGCCCAAATCGCCTCCCTCGACACCTATTCCGGCCATGCCGACAAAAATGAATTGCGCCGCTACGTCGAAAAGATTTCCGGCAACCTCAAAAAAATCTGCTGCCTTCATGGCGAGGAATCGCAATGCCTCGCCCACGCCGAAACCTTGCGCGCCCTGAAGCCGGACGCCGAAGTGCTGGTGCCGGAATACAAACAGATGCTGGAGATTTGAAGGGTCGCGGCCGGGAGCGCTGGCATCTTGCCGGCGGGTTTTGAATCCGGATTCCGAAGTTGCCGGTGGTGGCGGGTTGGCTGAGGCCGCCCCGGAGTGCGCCCGTCCTCGGGCGCAGCCACAGAATCGTTTCCAACCGCTCACTCATCCCATGTTGCCGCGGCCGGGACGGCCGCACTCCGCTAACGCAGAAATTTAACTTCGGTTTTCGGGTTTAATCTGAACCTTGCGACTGGCTGCCATCCTGCCGGCGCTCCCGGTGCCCGGCCAACGAAGCCCTGTAAACGTTTACCATCTCTGTTGCCTTCGTTCCCTTCTGTAAAATCAAAATCCGGGCCCACCGGGATTTCGGACAAATCTTGACCCGGCAAAATCTTTTTCCTAATATGATTTTGCCGCCGATGCCGTCCGAGCAGGCATCGTTTGGGCAAAGAAATTTCCTCAAACTATGACAAAAGTATTCTGGCTCTTTGGCCGCTCCGGCGCCGGCAAAACCACCCTCGCCAAAAAACTTCACCAGGCCCTGCAGGACCGGAACATCCCGGTCTTCATATTGGATGGTGATGAAATGCGTTCCGGCCTGTCTTCCGACCTGGGGTTTACCAGTGAAGCCCGCCTGGAAAATCATCGCCGGATCGCCGAGGTGTCAAAACTGGCGGCCGAACAGGGATTGAACGTGGTGGTTTCCACCATGGCCCCCCAGCACAGCCACCGGGATGTCGCCGCCCGCGTGCTGGGCCGGCGGCTGGTCTGGATTTACGTGCATGCGCCGCTGGACGTCTGCATCAAACGCGATCCCAAGGGCCTTTACAACCGCGCCCAGGCCGGCAAGCTCGACCGGCTGCTGGAGTTTCCCTTTGACGTGCCCCGGCCGCCGGAGCGGGAGAACTTCATTGATACCGTCGCGCAAAACGTGGAAGGCTGCTCCCAGTCCGTGCTCGAACTCGTCCAGGCGTCCCTGAGTGATTTTGCCATTTGAAAGCTCCCCAACCGCCGGACGTCGGAATTTCCGGGAGCGCCGGCATCCTGCCGGCGGGTTTTTAATCCGAACATTGCGACTGGCCGGCAGGTTCAGGGGGTGTCCGATTCGGTTCCCCGGCTGCATTTCCGCCGTTACCGCTTGCTGAAAACCACGGATTCCGTAGCCTGACCGTGGCAGGATTGCCAGACATGAGAACCCATCTTCAGAGCCGGCCGGTTGCGTAAAATCCATCCCTTGACCCCATCATGGAAGTCCGCAGTGTTGAAGCCATTGTCAAGGCGTTGAACGACGCCCGGGTGAAATACCTCGTCGTCGGCGGCCTGGCGGTGGTGGCGCACGGCTACGAACGGCTTACCCGCGATGTGGATCTCGTCATCGGATTGGAACGGGAAAACATCATTCGCGGACTGCGGGCATTAATGGCCATTGGTTATCAGTTGAAAATTCCGGTGACCCCTGAACAATTCGCCGATCCGGCGCGGCGCGAAGAATGGCGGCGGGACAAAAACATGGTTGTGCTGCAGTTGTGGAGCGACGTTCACCGCCGCACGCCCGTTGACGTCTTCGTATATGAGCCGTTTGACTTTGACAAGGAATTCGCCCGCGCCAAATGGGAGCCGGTTGCCGGCCGGATTCCGGCGCCGATTGTCCACTATGAAACCTTGCTGGCTTTGAAAAAATCCGCCGGCCGCAGCCAGGATTTGACGGACGTTGAAAAACTGTGCAAATTGGAGTCGTACCGGAAAAAATCGAAGCGATGACCAAGAAAGAACTATATGCCCACCCGGGGTGGGAATCCTGCACCTTTGAAGGCGCGGAGATGAGCACTTTGTTGATGGGGCTGCAAACCACCTTCCGCGAAAAACTCGAATGGCTCGAGGAAGCCGAAACCCTGGCGCTCCGTTTCCGCGCCAACCGCAAACCAGCCGCCGGGAAAATGGCCCGCGCAAAACGTGGAAGGCTGCTCCCAGTCCGTGCTCGAACCCGTCCAGGCGTCCCTGAGTGATTTTGCCATTTGAAAGCTCCCGCCCCTGACCTTATGAAAACGGGACCATCGGCAAATTTGAGCTGCCGCTTTTTTTAAATTCCGATAGCCTATCCCCATCATGATTAAAGACGCGGCAAAACGTATTCTGGGCGAAACCGCCCTGGGCTGGTTGGATTTTATGCGCAATCCCAACATGCCGGCCAGTTGGGGAGGTCCATTTAACGGCCAGAAATTCAGGCAGCGCGTCCTCTTCGACATTTTATATTATTTTCCGATCAAAGCCATCATTGAAACCGGCACGTTCCGGGGAACCACCACGGCTTTCTTTGCCGCGACTTCGTTGCCCGTTTACACCACCGAATTTCATCCGCGCTACTTTTCGTATTCCCGGCTGCACTTCCTGTTCAACCGGAACGCGATCCATCTTTACAAGGGCGATTCCCGCCCCTTTCTTCGCCGTCTGGGTGATGACCCGTCGGTTCCCAAGGGAGACGTGTTTTTCTATCTGGACGCGCATTGGGGCGCGGATTTGCCGCTGCGGGAGGAACTGGAAATCATATTCTCGAAATGGGAGAGGCCGATTGTCATGATCGATGACTTCTGTGTGCCGGGTTCAGGCTATACCTTCGACGACTACGGCCCGCAGAAGGCGCTCAATCTGGACTACATCAACCCGGTGGTGACGGCCAAACGGCTCTCCGTCTTTTTCCCCGCCGTGGACGCTTCCCAGGAGACCGGGTCGAAACGGGGCAGCGTGGTCCTTTGCGGGGAAACGTCCGGGCTGACGATGGACGCCAAGGTCAAAACCCTCGTCCGCCACTCGTCCTGACCGGAAATCACGCACCGCCCGGACGGCACCGGCGCCCGGTCGGGACGGAATCAAAAAGCAACGCCGGCGGTGGTGAAGAACTTTTCAAGGTGCTCGATGTCGATGACGACCTTCGTCGAATCCGGTCCCCCGCAGGGAACAACTGAAAAATGATAGTTCAATTTGCAGACTTCGGCGATCCAGTCAATCCAGCCGTCCAGGTGCACATCCGGCACCAGATTCATCAGCACGCAGCCCGGCCGGCAAAAGAGCACATTGGACATGTTGCTGCCCTGAGGCGAGCAAACGGCCTCGGCCTCGGAGAATAATTTGATCGTCTGGGCAAAGGTGAAGTCCACGTCCTTGACCACCGCCCAGCCCTTGCTGCGAAAGAAGTCCGCAACCTCCCCGATGTTCTCCACCGCGCGGCGCTTGGAAGTGCGCTGCATGAAAAATTTCCGGGGGCCGGAAAAATTCGGGTCCGCCTTGGGAAGCAGCGCCTTGCGCGTAAACTCAACCGCGTAGGGGTTGTAACAGTCAATCATGCTGACCGGCGAGCTGAAAAAATATCGTTCCACCTCCAGATGCGCTTCCGGACTCGGACGGCAGCGCTCCCACAATCCCAGCAATTCGAGGCTTTCCTGGTGATACGGTTTCAGATCCGGCGGCACAATAATCCCGGTATCGGGAGGAAATTCGGACAGCAGCGCCAGCCGCGGCAGCGCGTCATGCAGCCAGTGGCCATAAACGGGATGCCCGCGATTGGGCACCCATTTGGAAACAAGGCTCGTCCAATTGCCGGCCAGCCGGGTCGGCGGCGGCAGGCGCAAATAGCGGCCGGCGGGATCGGTGCGCCAGCGCTTTTCGTTGTAAGCCGCCTCGAGGCAAAGCACCTTGCCCGGCAGCAGCAGGGCCAGGCTCTCCGAGACCAGCCGCGCGTTGGGATGTTCGCTCCAGAGAATGGGCCACGGTTGTTCCAGGTGCTGCGAGAGGCCGCATTGAACCAGCAGTGAAGCGTCCGTCACCCGGGGTGCGCCCTGATCATGCAGCACGATGCGCCCGTTGAGCCGGGGCCAGCCGCAACGCAGCGCCTGATACACGGAGAAGGTCTTCAGCGGCGGGCCAAAGTGCGGGTTCCTTGCGAAAAAATGCCGCGCAAATTCCCAAAACCCCTCCACCAGGCTTCCCCACAAGGTCTTGCGGAACCACCGGCCAATGCGATGAACGGGCGGCCAATTCCGTAACCGGTATGCCATCGTGTCGATCCAACTGGGAGGACGGATGCCTTCGCCCATAAATGCGTCTTCGTTAGAATTTCAACTCTTTTAAACCTGGCGGTTGTTCTTTCTGATGATCAGGACCGGACCATGGTCATTCATCAATTTACCGGGCGCGGCGACGGATTAAACCCGGCATCGTGGGAAAAAGTCTGAATGGCCACCGGGGGCTTGGCAAGCAGAAATCCGTGCCTTTGAACCCAACTGCCTGAAAACGGTCAGGGCTTGGGCGCGGATGACCGGTGCTGCGCAGGGCCAAGGAACAGGAACCGAAACAAGGTGGTCTCAATCCCGCGGGCGGCAAACAGCGGCCAGTACCAGTAGTTAAAAATGAGGCCGGCCAGCAACGGGCCCAGCACCAGCGCGCCGAGACCCAATGACGTGAAATGCACCAGGGCCAGTGACAGGACCAGGCTGAGAATATTCGTGGCCACCGTCGGCCAGAGATAGGTGAGGCGGTTGCCGGTGGCAATCAAGGTGCTCCAGGTGACGAATTGCATGTCGAGAAAGGCGCCCAGCATCAAGGCCACCAGCCAGGTCGCGGACAGCATTTCCTTGTGACTGCCAAACTCTTTCAACAGGGCCGGTCCCAGGAACACCCCCGCGCCCGCGAGCAGCAAAAAGGTGATGGTTTGGAGCCAGACCCGCGGCCAGAGGATTCGCCGCACCTGGGCATAATCATGACGGGCGTGACATTGGTTGATCATCGGAAACTTGGTGTTGGGCCACACCGCCGCCATGCCGGCGGCGATGCCCATGATTTGAAGCGAAAGGCCGTACCGGGCGTTGGCCGTCAGCCCGAAAACCGCGAGGCAAATGGCGGTATTGGCATTGATCGTGAGGTAACCGCTCACGTACTGCACCCCCATCCGCCAACTGTTCGGCCACAGGATGCGAAAGTATTTTTTGACTTCAACCGCCGCCGGGGGCGGATGGCCTTGCAGCCGGGCCAGGCACAGCCGGCGCGACAGCCCGCGTTGGAGCGCGCAGCTGAACAGGGTGGCAATCGGTACGCTCAACAGGCCGGCCCCGCCCAACAATAGCGCCGCTGCCAGCACAAACTTGACGGCCATGGCCAGCCCGCCGATCCGGGCGGCGGCCCGCACCTCATTCAAGCCGAAGAGATATGTCGTCCACCAGTTCCAGTAGATGTCAAACACCGTGGAGGCCAGCGTGATGGCCCAGGCCAGCCGGGTGATCAGTAACGAAGAGGTCTCATGAATGCGCAGCTCCACAAGCCAGGTTCCCCAAATGCCCATGATGACCAGAATGGCCAGCGCCAGGTAACGATAGAGCGCGCGGGTCGTGTGCAGCAGTTGCCAGAGCAAATCGTAATTGGGGCTTCCGGTCTTTCCCGGCGTGGGCGGGCCGTGGGCGTGAAGGGTTTCCGCGCCGCCCATGGCGTAACTCACAAACCGTCCCATGGTCGGCCCGAACCCGAAATCAATAATCGGCGCCAGCGCCACCAGGCTCAGCAGCACGTAATACATCCCCAGGTCGGCGGTGGATAATTCGTGCAGCACCAGCGGCAGCAACAACAGCCCGGATACCAGCCGGATACCATTGAAAACCCACGACCAGACCACGGCGGAATTATAGAGTCGGTTAATCATCAGCGGCAGGATTCAAGTTTCCGGAACGCGGGTGCCATGGCAGGCCGTTATCGGGCGCAAAGCCGATTGAGGTAGCCCATCGGGTTCAAGTTGACTTCCAAATCGTCAAAGCGATCAAACGCCTTCACGCGGCCGTCGGGATAGCTGTAAGTTTTCAATGATTCTGAAGAACTCATAATGCGTTTGACCCGGAATTCGACTGTTTTGCGAGCTTACGCGGATGCCGGTTTCGCCGCAAGGTTTCACTGCCGTTGGCGTTGGCAATTATTGGAACTTTCGGTGGGGCGCCCGTCCTCCGCAGTAGCACTGCTACGGAGCGGTGGAAGCGTCCGCGAGCTGTCATCACTGCACTTTGACATGCCCAAAGCCGGCTCGTCAGCAGCCGTGCCCCACCAGTTGTCCGAGCACCCACGGAAGCAGTCTGTTCCGTCATGGAAAAGGTTGCTTTCCAGATAAAACCGCCGGCCGGAGGCGGCAGTGGAGAAAATTCCCAAGCACCTCAAAACAGCATGCCTCATCGCTGGGCGATTATTTTATCCTGCTTGAACTTGAGATTGAAGACCAGTTCTGCTAACAGGTATCTGTGCGCGTTGCCATTTTAACCACCGACAACCGTGAGCCGTTCAAGCAGTACGAAAAGTCCGAGCCTTGGTTTGGCACCGCACCGGAGGCATTGATCCAGGGTTTTGGCAGCTTGCCAGATGCGGTCGAGATACATGTCGTTTCATGCATTCAACAGCCGGTGTCTGCACCGGCCAAACTGGCCAACAATATCTGGTTCCACAGTCTGCATGTCCCGAAAATTGGCTGGCTGCGCACCGGTTACCAGGGCTGCATCCGTGCCGTTCGGAAAAAACTGAAAGAAATCCGGCCTGACATCGTCCATGGCCAGGGCACGGAACGTGATTGCGCCATCAGCGCCGTGTTCTCCGGCTTTCCCAGCGTACTGACGATTCATGGCAACATGCGGCTGATTGCCCGGATCGATCACGCCAGGCCGTTTTCCTTTTTGTGGCTGGCCGCGGGGCTGGAAAGGTTCACCCTTCCACGCACAGCCGGCATTGTTTGCATCACAAATTATACACGCAACGCCGTCGCCAGCTTGGCGAAACGGACCTGGGTGGTTCCCAATGCTGCGGACGCAACATTCTTCGACCTCCAAGCCAACCCCGACCAGAACGCTCCGCCGGTGATTTTATGCGTTGCCAACGTTGGGATCCGTAAAAATCAGAACGCACTCATCCAGGCGCTCGATCCGCTGGCTGTGCAGCACAAGTTCAAACTCGTTTTCCTCGGCCAAGCAATGAAAGGACACGCGTACGATGACAAGTTCTTCCAACTCCTGGCATCGCGTCCGTGGTGTTCGTACGAAGGATTCGCTGACCGGGAAAAGCTGAAAACTTACTTCCAGCAGGCGGCGGCGCTGGTTCTGCCATCACTGGAAGACAACTGTCCGATGGCGGTACTGGAGGCAATGGCCGTCGGCGTGCCGGTGGTGGCGGCCAAGGTAGGCGGCGTGCCGGACCTGATCGAAGACGGCAAAACGGGGTTGTTTTGCGATCCCTACGGCGCGACGAGCATGAACGGCGCGGTGAGGCAAATTTTGGCACAGCCGGAGTTTGCCCGCGTATTGGCGGCAGCGGCGAAGTGCCGCGCACATGAACGATTCCATCCGGCGGTCATCGCACGGCGGCATTTGGAAATTTACCGCGAGGTGTTGCAGCAGCAGACGGCGTAAGCTGGCATATGGCTTACGTCGGGCCGAAGTTGGCCCGAAGACCAAGATTGGAGAATGGTGGCGGCCAAGGTGCTCGGCGCTGAAATTTTCTTGGCCTTATCACCAAATTAAATTAACATAATGCATACTCAATGTTGCACAAAGTCCGAGTTTTAAAGGCTCTCAAAGGGAACGCCATCCGGCAGACCCGGATTTTCTTGGGAATTAAGGCGCGGCCAAAGGCACCGGTGCTGTCACAGCCGCTGGAACAAGCGATAGAACGACATGCGCGTATTTGCCGCCGGCTTGTTGACTTATGGCCTGATGGATTCAGCCTTGAGAGAGGCTCGGTTTGTGAGATTGGGCCCGGCGATTGCCTCGCTGCGGCCGCCTTTTTTGCCGGAAAGGGCGCATCTCACGTGGACTTGGTGGAGCTTCAACCACCGGCAATAAACGAGAAACAGCGAAAGATATTGACGGCGTTGAAAGAATTTGGGCTGCCGGTTTCATCCGATGTGATTTCAAATGTCTCACCTCCGATGTTGAATACGCAGTTGGTAAGTTACCACACACAGCACATGGAAAACTACACTGCCCGCAACCAGCATATTCTGATTTTTTCGCATCACGTGCTCGAACATGTTGAAGACCTCCAAACCGTCTTTCAAAGATCTTTCCGCACCCTCCGTCCGGGAGGGCTGGTCCTTCATATTGTTGACCTTGGCGGGCACGGCGAATTGGAAGACCCCATTCCACCGTTGGATTTCCAGACCTATCCGGACTGGCTCTATGGTTGGATGTATCCGGTTCATTACCGTGCCACCAGGAGGTTTTTAGAAGACTACCGGCAAGAGGCCCGCAAGGCAGGGTTTCACGATATAAAAATCCAATCCTTGCGCACGGTGGATGATGCCTATGTCGAATCCATCCGTAAAAAACTGAGGCCTGCAGCTCAAAAACAGCCATTGGAGGATATTTCCGTGATTGAGTTTGCCTTAACCGCTCGCAAATAACCATTCGTTGGTTTCCGGCGGGGACAAATTGTCGTGCCCAGCCAGCCCGCCGGCGGAATTCGTGCAGCACTATCACCCGACATTTGTGGCATAAAGACATCTGGAAATCTATCGCGAGGTGCTTAACACCCGTTCATAAATCGTTTGGGGCTGGCAGACAGCCTTGTTGCTTGCAACCGGTTGGATTTCACCATAAACTCTCTTTACTTTTTAAGTCGCCACCGAAGCCAAAAACATGCCGAATTCGCACATCGAGGGGCAGTTAAATGAGGCCGAACGCCGTCTGCTGACTGAAGCCATCACCCAAGCCAGAGAAAAACCTGAGATCGTGATTGAAGTGGGCACCTGGTTGGGCGGCGGAAGCACCCTGCACATTTTGAGGGCTTTGGAGAAAAACGGGCAGGGACATCTTTGGGGTATTGAGGCCGACCGGTCCATCTACGAAAGGATGCTGGCCAATATCCGCGCCGCCACCCCCGAGGCTTGCCAGCGGTTTACTCCCCTGTTCGGATTTTCGCAGGATGTGATACCCCACTGGCTTTCAGAACAGGCGTCAGGCATGGCGGTGGATTTTGCCTTTCTCGATGGCGGCAATAATCCCGGTGAACAAATCGAGGAATTCCAACTGCTCGATCCGCGTATTCCCGTCGGTGGGCAATTGATGGCGCACGATGCGAAGATGCGCAAAGGCAAATGGCTGGTCCCCTATTTATCCCGGCTCGATAACTGGCAGAGCCAGCTCCACGACATTAGCGAATACGGATTGCTCCACGCGCGGAAGATTGCCCCCGAGCCAACCCGGGCCAGTCAGCGAGCGGCAAAATGGCAGTTGTTCAAAATGCGCTGCAACCCGGTCGAGATTTTTGCCGCCGTGTTGCCAGCGAGCGTTTGTAGCTTTATTTTGGGTCTTATGCCCGCTCGGTTGTCGCGGCGTCTTTCCGATGGCTGTAAATAATCCGCGTTGCTTTCCCATGAAGAATGATTTGCCATCACCTTCTTCACTTCCGAAGAACCCGGCGTATGTTTACTCCACCGGAGAAAAGCTGAAGCTCTTATTTTCCTGTTTGCGACAGAAAACTCATCCCCGAACCAACCTGCTGGCCGGGCCTTACGTCGGTGAATTTGGTTATGAACTGATGCAATGGCAGGGGTTTGTCCGGGCGTTGCGGCCCCGCTATCAGCAGGTGCACGTTCTGACTTATCCCGGTCGCGATTATTTGTACGAAGGCTGCCAGGTCCATTATCACGACATCGATCTCAAAAGTGCCGGATATTGGTACGGGCGACTGAGTCCGGCGGAAGCGCGCTCCATGGCCGACGCCAAAGCGGTGGAAATTGGACTGACAGATTATGATGTGTTCGACACTTCGCTGCTTTGCACGCGGTATCATAAAATGCTTTTTTGGCGGCAGGATTTCCGGCTTTTAAATGAACCGGCCGCAGGCGGGCGGATTTACGATGTGGCATTTCATTTTCGGGCGGTGCAAAAAGAAGGACCCGATCATGCCAAAAATTATGATCCGGCCTTGGCTGACGAACTTGCCACCCTCTGCCTGGCGAAGGGTTTGTCGGTAATTTGCGTTGGTCACCCGGACTATTCGTATTGCGCCAAAGGTTGCGAAGACCTGCGCCGGGTTGATCTGCGCGAAAGCGTGGCCGCCATCTGCTCGGTGCGGGTCTTGGCCGGTGAAAACAGCGGTGCGACCCATCTCGCCAACATTTGTGGAAGACCGACCATCCTTTGGGCCAATGACCAGTGGCGCATTGATTATAGCTTGCGGTGGAATCCGTTTCGTGTACCCATTTATACCGCCGCCAATAAGACTTTCCGACCCGAACCGGCCCATGTGCTGAAAGCGATTGTCAGTGCCTTGGAAGATTTGCGGCGACGCACAAACGATTTCAGCCGGCCTTGTTATACCCTGCCAAGCCAGCCGATCAGCAATTATTGAAGTAAAACGCTACGGATGCTTTTTGCCGCCCGAATTTTGATGAACAATCGAGTTCTGCTACGTGTGCATGGTTGTTAGAACGGCAACGGGCGCGAACAAGTCAAAAACCAACGAGGATTTTAAATATTGCGGGAGTCGAGGCGACGTGACTCATGAGACTCCTCACGTTGTCTCCTGCTCCAGGCAAGGACGCGCGGTTCTGTGAACCCGCAGATTACGCCGATTTGCATTTTCCATCTGTGCGGATCCAAAGCCACACCTTGACACCGCGCCGTTTTTTCTCCCGCTCCTCCATGAAATGGAGGCGAGGGCCGGGGAGAGGCGGCGTTGCTGCGCCGCCGGCGTTGCGGCAGCAACGCCCTACCTTTGAAATGGCTGCAGTTTTTCCTAAACCGCTCCAGTCCCGGTGAGCGATGGCCCGGGCTTTAGCGGCTCCAATCCCCTCGCACCAACCCTCTCCCCGCTTGGGCGGGCAGAGGGAGTGATAGCCTTTCGGTATTCGAGTTTGGACCGCAAGAATCTGTTGCCAGTCCTCGGGGGGCTCGAATATAATGGGTATCGTCAGGCAATCAGCAGCCAATGGGCTGCCGGATTGGCCGGCGTTTGTCGAACCATGAACAACTTTTCAGCCGCTTTCCGGTCGCTCATCATTTTCGCGGTGTGCGTGGTGCTGGCAATCTGGCTGGGTTATCTGCTGGCCAACCCGCTGACCTATTCCTCGCTGGCCATTTATGGTTTCGTGGCGTTCATCCTGATTTTTCCCATCTTCCTCCGCTGGCATTTCCAACTGATGTTGTTGAGCTGGAACCTGGCCGCGGTTTTCTTTTTCCTGCCGGGCCGGCCGGTCGTGTGTGTGCCCATCATCGTGTTGAGCCTGGGCATTTCCCTGCTTCAGCGGATGATCAGCAAGGAGCATCATTTCATCCGCGTGCCGCAAATCACCTTCCCGCTGCTTTGTCTGCTGGCAGTGATCGCTGGCACCGCCAAAATGACGGGCGTGGGGATACGCTCGTTCGGCGGCGAGGTTTACGGCGGACACAAATACGTCTATCTGGTGGTTGGCCTCCTCGGCTATTTTGCCCTGTCCGCGCAAAAGACGCCGCCGAAGCGGAGAAATCTTTATCTGGCCCTGTTCTTCCTCGGCGGCTTGACCGCCATCATTGGTGACACGGTGCCGCTGGTGCCCCGTCCGCTTCGTTTCATCTACTGGGCTTTCCCACCCAACCTCAATTTCTTTACCGATGTGGGACCCAACGCGGAGGCCGCCCGGCTGGACGGCACCCGGACCATGTCATTGCTGGTATTCACGTATATGTTGGCCCGGTTTGGCATCCGGGGGATTTTTCTTTCCGGCAGGCCGTTACGCGCACTCATGTTCCTGTCCTTTTTCACGTTGGGATTGTTCGGCGGTTTTCGCGGTTATATCCTGGGTTGCGGCCTGGTCTTTGCCTTGCAATTCTTCCTGGAAGGCCTGCATCGGACAAAAATGATGGCGGTTTTGACGGCCGGCGGAATCCTCGGCGGGCTGCTCCTGATTCCTTTGGCGTCGCATCTGCCCTATAGCTTTCAGCGCGCGATATCGTTCATGCCCTACAAAGTCAGCACGGCGGCGCGGATGGATGCCCAGGGAAGCTGGGAATGGCGGGTAACCATGTGGCAGGCCCTGCTGCCGCAAATCCCGCAATATCTGCTCGTTGGCAAGGGCTATGTCATTTCATCGGTGGATTATGACTTCGTCATGGGTCCGGAGGCCTCCGTTCGCAACACCTTCGCCCAGAACCAGGCGCTGTCCCTGGCCGAGGATTTTCACAGCGGGCCGATTTCAACCATCATTCCGTTTGGCATCTGGGGCTCGCTTGCCTTTCTCTGGTTTATGGGCGCCGGTCTCTGGGTGACTTACCAAAACTATCGCCATGGCGATCCGGGCATGGAAACAATGAATATCTTTTTCCTGGCGGCCTTTGCCGCGCAGATCATCTATTTCCTGTTTTGCTTCGGCGATCTGGCCGGCGACATGTTGAAGTTTACCGGCCTGCTCGGCTTGAATGTCAGCTTTAACGGCGGCGTGTGCCGGCGCGCCCCGGCAACCCGGCCCATTCCCACCCCGCAAAAAACCGGACCTTACGCCGGGCTGCCCTCCGCCCCCCTGCCAGCCTTCCAGCGCCACCGGCGATTGGGATAGCGGCTTGATTAAAAAGGCGGGGCGAGGAATTCGGCAGGGCTGACCTGCCGGTCAGCCGGGCCGCACAGGGTTCCCCAAAACACCTTTCAAATATTGTCCGGTGTGGCTGCCGGGGATGCCGGCGATTTTTTCCGGCGGCCCTTCCGCCACAATGCTGCCGCCCGCCGCGCCGCCTTCCGGGCCCAGGTCAATGATCCAGTCCGCCGTCTTGATCACGTCCAGGTTATGCTCGATCACCACCAGCGTGTTGCCCGTGTTGCGGAGCTTGAACAGCACCTCCAGCAGCTTGGCCACGTCGTGAAAATGCAGCCCGGTGGTCGGTTCATCCAGGATGTAGAGCGTGCGCCCGGTCGCCTTGCGGCTCAATTCCGCCGCCAGTTTCACGCGTTGCGCCTCGCCGCCGCTCAGGGTCGTCGCTGCCTGCCCCAGGCCGATGTAGCCCAGCCCCACCTCCGCCAGCGTCAGCAGCGGCTGGTAAATCTGCGGCACGGCGCGAAAAAATGTCACCGCCTCATCCACCGTCATCGCCAGCACATCGGCGATGTTCTTGCCCTTGTAGGTGATTTCCAGCGTTTCGCGGTTGTAACGCCGGCCGCCGCACGCCTCGCAGGTCACATAGACCGGCGGCAGAAAATTCATTTCAATCTTGAGCACGCCGTCGCCCTCGCATTTCTCGCAGCGGCCGCCCTTGACGTTGAAGCTGAACCGCCCCGGCGCATAGCCGCGCACCTTCGCCGCCGGCAGCCGGGCAAACAGATCGCGGATGTGATTGAACATGCCGGTGTACGTGGCGGCATTGCTGCGCGGCGTCCGGCCGATCGGCGTCTGGTCAATCACAATCACCTTGTCCAGGTTCTCAAAGCCCCGCAGCGCCCGGTGCGCGCCGGGCGTCTCCTTGGAGCCGTAATATTTCCGGAACAGCGCGCGGCGCAGGATGTCGTCCACCAGCGTGCTCTTGCCCGAGCCGCTGACGCCGGTGACGGCCGTGAACGTGCCCAGCGGAATCCGCGCGTCCAGGTTCCGCAGATTGTTTTCCTTTGCGCCGAGCACCTCCAGCCAGCCGCGTTCCTCCGACGGCGCAATGCGCTTTTTCGGAACCGGAATGGACAGTTCGCCGGTGAGATATTGCGCCGTGAGCGAACTTTTGTTCCGCAAAATTTCCGGCAACGAACCCGCCGCCACCAGTTCGCCGCCGTGCACGCCCGCGCCCGGCCCCAGGTCCACGATGTAATCCGCCTGGCGGATGGTGTCGGCGTCGTGTTCCACCACCAGCACGGTGTTGCCGAGGTCGCGCAGGCCCTTGAGCGTCGCCAGCAGGCGTTCATTGTCGCGCTGATGCAGGCCGATGCTCGGTTCGTCCAGGATGTACAGCACGCCCACCAGGCCCGCGCCAATCTGCGTGGCCAGCCGGATGCGCTGCGCCTCGCCGCCGCTCAACGTGCCGCTCTCGCGGTCCAGCGTGAGATAGCCCAGGCCCACGTTCTTCAAAAAACCCAGCCGCGCCCGGATCTCCTTGATCACGTCGTGCGCGATCTTTTCCTGAAACTCCGTCAGCTTGAGCGTCGCAAAAAATTCATCCGCCTGCTCCACCGACAGCGCGCACACGTCCATGATGGACCGCCCCGGAATCTTTAATTTTGAGTTTTTAGTTTTGAGTTTTGAGTTTTCCGGCGGGACACCGGAAACCGCGGGCGGGACGCCCGCGCTCCCCAAAGTGACCGCGAGGATTTCCGGTTTGAGCCGCCGGCCCTTGCAGGTGTCGCAAAACTGCGGGCTCATGTAGGGCTTGATGCGGTTGCGGACAAATTCGCTTTCGCTCTCAGTGAAGAGCCGTTCCAGGTTCGGCAGCACGCCTTCAAACGGGCGGCTGACCTTGTGCTGGCTGCCCGCGCGCCAGAAATGGAAATTCACGTCCGCCCCGCCCGACCCGCGCAGCAGGACCTTTTTGAAATCGTCCGGCAGGTTTTTCCAGGGTGTTTCCAGGCTCACGTTGAAATGCGCCGCGACCGACCGCAGCATGGCCTTGTAATAAATGTTCATCCGCTTGCCCGCGCGACGCCACGGCTGGACCGCACTTTCGAGCGGCTGTTCCGGATCGGGCACGACCAGTTCCTCGTCAAAAACCATTTTCTGGCCGAGCCCGTGGCAGACCGGACACGCGCCCGCCGGGGCGTTGAAGGAAAAATGCTTGGGCGTGGGCGGATCAAAACTCCTGCCCGTGGCCGGCGAACACATCCGGTTCGAGTGCAGCGTCTCAATCCATTCGGCCTCGGTAGGGCGCGTCACTCCGTGCGCGCCGTCGTTGGTTTTCGGACGGGCGGCGGGCAGCGGACTGCCCGCCCTGCCTTCCGCCGGCATCTGGTGCAGCGCGAACATCACGCCGTCGCCCCAGCGCAGCGCGGTTTCCACCGAGTCGCTGAGCCGCACGCGGATCTTTTCGTCAATCACCAGCCGGTCCACCACCGCCTCGATGGTGTGGAATTTCTTCCTGTCCAGCTTGACGCGCGTGTCGGCCTCCAGTTCCACAAATTCGCCGTCCACCCGCGCGCGCACGAACCCCTCGCGCGCCAGGCGTTCAATCACGTCGCGGAACTCGCCCTTCTGCCGGCGCACCACCGGCGCCAGCAGCATGACGCGGGCTTTCGGAGGCAGCGCGAGAATCTTGTCCACGATGTCGCTGGTGCTCTGGGTGACGATGGGCACGCCGGTGTCCGGGCAATGCGCCTGGCCGACGTGCGCGTACAGCAGCCGCAGATGGTCGTAAATTTCCGTGGTGGTGGCGATGATGGAGCGCGGGCTGCTGCCGGAGCTGCGCTGCTCGATGGCGATGGCCGGCGACAAGCCTTCGATGTAATCCACGTCCGGCTTCTGCATCTGGTCGAGGAACTGCCGCGCGTAGGCGGATAGGCTCTCGACGTACTTGCGCTGGCCCTCGGCGTAAATCGTGTCGAACGCCAGCGACGATTTGCCGCTGCCGCTCAGGCCGGTGATGACCACCAGCCGGTCGCGCGGGATTTCCAGCGTGAGATTCTTCAGATTATGCTCACGCGCGCCGCCGATGCGAATCAAGGTCTTGCTCATGGTCCGGAATTCTTGGATGCCACCAACCGGGAAGCTTAACGGAAAATTTCGGCAAAAGCAAAAAAGTTCGCGGGGGGAGTGTCAATTTGGTGGTAGGGACATCGCGCTGCGATGTCCTCGCCCGCGCAGCCGCGGGCGAAATGAATCAAGATCCCCACCCACCCAACATTTCCAACACCTCACCCCTTGCGCCGCTGGACGCGGCGCGGACGGCGCAGCGCGCCGTCCCTACCTGATTAGGACACTGTTCGCGGGGGGTGCCATTGGCAACTTTCGGAGCGCGGAGCATTGCTCCGCGAGAGCCAAGGTTCACGCTGGCGGAGCAATGCTCCGCGCTCCATTTAACCCGGATTCCGAAGTTGCCGGTGGTCGCGGGGTGGCAGAGGCCGCCCCGGAGTGCGCCCGTCCTCGGGCGCAGCCACAGGCTTCCTTTCAGCCACAAAATCGTTTCCAACCGCTCACTCATCCCGCGTTGCTGCGGTCGGGACGGCCGCACTCCGTTAACGCGGAAATTTAACTTCGATTTTTGGGTTTAAACAGTGCACCACCCGCCCGGGGAGCGCCATTTGCCGCCATCACTTTCAAACGCGCGTGAAGAGATGGTCGCTGGAACCCAGTTTGCGCCGGCGCCAACCCGGCCCCAACACGCGGGTCAAATGATCCCGGCGGGCCGCGTCGTGCGCTTCGATGATCAGAAATTTTGTCCGGGTCAACGTTTCCTTCGCGCCGGCAATCACCTCTTCTTCAAAACCTTCCACATCAATTTTCATCACCAAAACCGGGCGTCCCGCCAGTTCCTGGTCCAGGGTGGTGACGGCCACCTGAAGGGTCGGGCCGGCGGGTTGCCCGGAAACACAAATGCGCGAGGCGCCATCGTAACCATGCGGACTTTCCAGGGTGGCTGTCCCGGCCGCGCGACCGGCGGCTTTCGCAATGCAGCGAAGGTTCATGCCGTTGCGCTGCGTCAGCGCGTTGATGTGCTCCACCATCATGGGCAACGGTTCAAAGGCGATGATTTCCGCGCGCGGATTCAGGCCAAAGACAAAATGCGAAAACAATCCCGCATTGGCGCCGACATCCACAACCAGGGGTTGGGCCGCCGCCTGCAGGGGGACCACCCAATCCCGGCCATACAGCTCGCGCTCAACGAACATGGACCAGTACATGATGAGCATGTCCGGGGTTCTTAAAACAAATCCGTCGGGCGTGACGAATCCGGGATCGAATTGGCGCCGGGCAAAATAGCGCCACCGGCGTTTCAGCAGTTCACGGGCAAATTCAGGTTGCCGGGAGCGCAGGCGCAACCAGCCGGCCAGGCCGGTCAGGCCGTGTCGCACCGCGTGGGCATATTTGTTCATTGGTGGTCAACCGGCGAACGGGCAGAGCCTCAAACGGTTAGCCGCAAAATTGATGTCATGAACGGCGCGCACCCGGAAAATTTATCGGGAAACTCCGGCAAAAGCAAAAAAGTTCGGTGGCCGGGACTACCGGAGGGCGCATCCCGGTTTCCTGCGGGATAAATGCGCCGTCCAGGAATCCCAACGGGATTCCGTCTCAAAGCCCAGGGTTGCGAGGAACGAGCCACCCTGGGTCATCGTCCCAACCCTTCCCAACCGCAACGCGGTTGCGGCCATTCCGTGCCCGCGGGCCTGTCTCCCCGGCCACAACGCCGTTGGCGTTGTTTCCATTTCCGGACGCGGACCCAAGGTAGCCCCAAAAAATCGGGGCAACCTTGGGCTGAAGGACACAATCCCTTTGGGATTGAGCCGCCAGCCTACGGCTCAACACTGGGATGCGCCGGCCAAGAATCCCAACGGGATTCCGTCTCAAAGCCCAGGGTTGCGAGGAACGAGCCACCCTGGGTCACCGTCCCCAACCATTCCCAACCGCAACGTGGTTGCGGCCATTCCGTGCTCGCGGGCCTGTCTCCCCGGCCACAACGCCGTTGGCGTTGTTTCCATTTCCGGACGCGGACCCAAGGTAGCCCCGAAAAATCGGGGCAACCTTGGGCTGATGGACACAATCCCGTTGGGATTGAACCGCCAGACTACTGCTCAAAACTGAGATGCGCCGTCCAGGAATCCCAACGGGATTCCGTCTCAAAGCCCAGGGTTGCGAGGAACGAGCCACCCTGGGTCATCGTCCCAACCCTTCCCAACCGCAACGCGGTTGCGGCCATTCCACGCCCGCGGGCTTGTCACCCCGGCCACAACGCCGTTGGCGTTGGTTCCATTTTCGGACGTGGACCCAAGGTAGCCCCGAAAAATCGGGCCAACCTTGGGCTGAAGGACACAATCCCGTTGGGATTGAACCGCCGGCAGGATGCCGGCGCTCCCGGCTTGGGCCACAACGCACGGTTCGTGCGATGCCGGCCGCTACGGCTCGATGAGCCGGAAGAATTTCGGGCTGGTGGCCGGCCCGGTCTGGTTGGTGTCGGTGAAGGTAAACACATCGTTGCTCAACCACAGGGCGGGATTGGCGAGGATGGACCAGCTGGCATACGGCAGCGTGAGATTGGTCGTCCATTCAATCTCGTACGAATAATTCGTCGGCGCCACCCATTGGAACTGGACGCTGCCGGCGGTCAGCCCGACGTTGATGATGGACAGCGACTGCGGGATGGGCGTCGAATAGGGATATTCGATGAGCCGGTAGAATTTCCACGGGCCTAATCCGCCGGTCAACGAGCCGTCATCGAGGAACTCGAAGAGGCCGTCCGCCGTGTTGGTGGGGGACACGATGCCCGACCACGTCACGACCAGGTTGGAAATGGTGGTCCACGGAATCGGCGCCACGAGGTTGGTCGCCCATTGCACCTGGAACTGATAATTCGTCGGGGCAATCCATTTCAGCAGGATGCCGTTGGTCCCGCCGCCCAGGTTCGTGACCGTGGCGCTGGAAATGGAGACCGGATTGGTCGAGGCCGTGGCGTAGGCAAAATTCACCTGAAAGACGAACGTAATATTGCTCGTGCCCGGATTTTGCAGGCCGAGATAATAATTCGCGCCCGGCACGAGCGGCGGCAGGGAACTGCCGTTGAGCACGAACGAGCCGCCGGTCACATTGGACAGCATGAGCACGTCGCCCGGGCCGGTGCCGGTGGGCGGATTGGTCTGGTTGAACCATACGTTCACGGGGCCGCTGGCGGAAACCAGGACGTTGCTGGCCGCGATGGCGTTGGCGGGCACGGTGACCGTCAAGGGCGTGATCGTGCCGGCCACGATGACGTTGGTCACGGGCGCGGAATTGGTGATCGGCGCGGAATTCAGACTGGCCAGCACCCGGTAAAACTTCAAGGGCGGCCAACCGCCGCTGAGCGAGCCGTCGTCAAACCAGGAATAATTCCCGTTGGTCGGCGTGGGCACGAGATTGATGACCGGGTTCAAGACCGTGTTCCACGGGATGGGCGGCGCGAGACTGGTCGCCCACTGGATGCTGTATTGATAATTCGTCGGGCCGTCCCACGTGAGCAGGAAACCGTTGGTCACGCCGTTGTTCGTCCGCGTGATGGTGAAATCGCTGATGCTGGGCGGGAGCACGAGATGGAAATTCACCTCCAGCGCGAAATTCACGGTCACCGCGTTGGTGTTTTGCACGCCCAGATAATACGTCGCGCCGGGCACCAGCGGCGGCGTGGTGGCACCGGTCAAAATCGAAATCCCATTGGTCGCGTTGGTGATCAGGAGATAATCCGACGAATAAAAGCCGGTGGGGACTCCGTATTGGTCGAACCACACGTTCACGGGCAGGCTGGCAAAGAGCAGCAGGTTCGTGGCCGCATCCGCATTCGTCGGCACCTGCACTTCATAATAGGCAAAGCTGTTCGGCGGAACCGAATTGGTCGCCGGCACGCCGTTGGCCAGGGGGGTGTAGCGATGGAAATTCACTTCCAACACGAAAGTCGCGGAGGGGCCGTTGGTGTTTTGGACGGCCAGATAATACGTCGCGCCGGGCACCAGCGGCGGCGTGCTGCCCGCGCTGAGGACGGCAACGCCATTGGTCGAGTTGCTGATCAGGAGGGAATCCGGCGGCGACAAGCCCACCGGCACCTTGGTCTGATTGAACCACACGTTCACCGGCACGCTGAAAGAGAGCAGCAGGTTTGTGGCGTAATCGGCGTCCGACGGCACCGTCACCGAATAATAGGCCATGCCGTCTCCCGCGATGGTTCCCGAAATGGTGTTCGTTACCGGCACGCCGTTGGTCAGCGACAGGGGCGTCCTGTAAAGATGGAAATCCACTTCAAACCCGTTGGTCACAGGGAAGGCGTTCGTATTTTGCAGGCCGAGATAATAAACCCCTCCGGGCACAATGTTCGTTGGGACGCTGAAGGTGCTCAAGGTCGAGGAACCGTTGGTCGCACCAGCCAGCAACAGGTAATCCGACGTATTGGTGCCGGTGGGGTCGTTGGTTTGATTGAACCAGACGTTCAACGGCCCGGTGGCAAAGATTAAAAGGTTTGTCGCGTAGTCCGCGTTGGTCGGCACGTTCACCGGATAGTAAACCCAACTGCCCGGCTGAATGACATTGGTCTGCGGCCCGGACGGAATCCCATTGGGACTCGTTCCGGTGGTCACGTAGTTGAACCGCAACTGCCAGCTTACGAGCGACGGCGCGGGATTGGTGGCCCCGACGCGGTCGTCCTGGATTTCCAGCGTCCACAAACCCTGCGCGTTCAGTCCGTCATATGCGTCCAGCGATTCCTCGGGCAGATAATATAAATCATTGGTCGCGGCGAACAGCGGCGGCGCAAATTTGATGGGCGTCGTGGTCTTGTTGGTATCCTCCGTCAGCACCAGGTAGGTGAATTGGTTCGTTTGCAACGCATCCACCGTGAAAGTCCAGGCATCGCCCGGGCCGTCGCTGTTGCCATACGGATTCATGACAATGACGATGGGTGAATTGGTGTAGGGAACGCTGAACACACCGCTCCCATTAATCACGCCCGAATCAAAGAAATTGGTCGTCGAGTTCGTATAAAACAGGGCCAGTTCATCCGGGGCGATGAAAAAGTTGTAACTGATTTGCAGCGTCCCGCTGTTGGTCCCGGGATTAATGATATTGGTGGTGGTCTGGTAACTGCCGGAAAATGTTTGCGCCACGATGCCGCTGCTGGTGAGCGTGGCGCCCATGCGGTTGGCGGTGGTGCCGCCGCGGTTCTCCACCAGCAAATCGCGCGTGCCGTCCGGGCCGATAAGATGGAACACCAGATCGGACACGCGCGGATGATCCACCCGCAACGCCACTTCCAGCGACGAAATCGTCTGATTGTCCGGCACAATGATGGAATTGGTCGTCACCGCATCATCCAGAATCGGCACCGGCCCGCTCGAACTGTAAATCACTTGCGCTGGCACGGTGCCCAAACCAATCGTTGCTATGATGTACACGGTCTGCGCCGACGCACTGGGATTAAAGATGCCAACAAAATAACGACCTGAGGTCAATGGTGGTCCAATGGAAAGGGATCCGCCCGGGCCCGTCAGGCCAGGGTTGTTAAGCAACGTCATTTTATCGAAATTTGTCAGCGTCGGAAATGAACCGAATTTCGCAAAAAGCTGAAGTGGATTGAGAAAATCCGGGGTTAGCGTCACATTGGTTGCCGAGATGGTAAGATTCGTCGCGCCCGGTGGTACGTCTAGATAACCATAAAACCAACCACCCCCTTGGATTGACACGGTTACGCCCGCAAGGAGGTCTTTGTGCGGTTGAAGCGTAACGGTGGAACTTTGGATCGAGCCAGTCTGAGTCAGTGAATTATCGACTTCGGTCAATATCCACGCGCCGACACCCTGCTGACCGATAAAACTGTTCAAGCTGCCCGGCCCGTCCGACGGCGCGTGGGAGTATGGAGTATCGTCATACGCAAACGTGAGTCCAAGTGAATTGCCGATTGAATCATGATTGTTCAATACGTCGGAAACTGCGTTGTGTGTGAGATTACCGATAAGGTCGCCAAAATTTTGATGCGGAATCACGTTGGTGACCATCACCCGATCCACCAGGATTGGCTGGAGGGCAAGGCCGATGACATATCCTATGCCCGGCAGTGCCGGGCTGCCATCGGGGATGTTCACCGGCACCGGCACGCCGAAAACAGTCTCGATTCCGTTTACAACCTGGCTGAAAGGCGTCGCACTGAACACCGATAAGAATGCGTATTCGGACGCCATTTGGTCCTCTGATTTAACGCCGACGTAATAGATTTCGCCGGGTTGGGAATTGGTGTCGGCTACAAATTCCGTACCGAGACGGCTTAATGACGCACCCGCGAAGGTGGTTGGCCCAACCGATGATGCCCCCACTTGTGTGCCAACGACGCAATTGGAAATGGCAACCGGATTCAGGTTCGTCAGCGTTGAATCAGTGGTGACGTACAGGTCAATGTCTGCTTCCGGCCGCGTGGCGTCAGCCTGAGAATTCGCAAAGACGCCCATGCGCGGAATCGAAAGTGTGTCCGGAATAAACGTGACGAATGCTGCGTTGGGAAAGGCGCCATTGGTGTTCTTCACCACATAAAAATGCCACTGGTTGGTCATGCCCACGGTCACCTGCCAGTTCGTCCCCAAATCTTCCGGAGCCGTGACCGTAAATGGAAGCGTGTTGGTGCCCAGCAACGGCGTATTTGCCCCCACAAATTGATTGAGCAGGGGACCGTTGTTGGTGGCTGACAAATAAGTGATTTGCCGGTCGCCGGTGGGATTGGACGCGGGTGAAGCGGCCGAAACAATCATCGCGTTGGTCACCTGTCCGCTGCCACAGGAAATCGCGAGGGCATAATCCTGAACGACATTGTTGGTCTGGGCGGTAACCGCGTTGACGTTGACGCGATAGCCCAGGACCGTGACGGAATAATTGGAGCCGAGCAACGGCGCGATATAGACGTTTTGAATATTATTAACAGAATCAAAATTGGGAGATGCATTTGTGGTTCTTTGAATGTTAAACGTGTTGCCCAACCCAATGTCATTGCCGTAATAGATAATCGTATTTGTGGGGTTATTAAGGTTGGTGACGACCAGAACCAGATTATTCACCAGCTTGATGGCGGCGGCGGGATCGCCGGGCGGGTCTGTCCAGGCCAGTGTAATGCGCAACGGTTGTTGTTGCGCCTGTGCATTGGTCACAGAAACGAAAAACGTCTGGCTATCTCCGGTGGCGAGCGCGTTGGTCGGGTTCTGGTCTTGAATGAAAGCCGAACACGGCACGTTGAGTTGATTGGTGATGCCCGGCTGCAAGGCAGCCGGCAAATTGACCATGCCCCAGCCCTGGAAATTGATGGCATTTTGCACCTGAAAGCTATTGTCGGCCGTTGCTCGCGCACCGTTGATAAGCATGGCCTTGAGCATCGCCGGGCTGGGCAGGACGTGGTAGGCATTTGTGTAAAACTGCTGCATCAATGCCAGCACGCCCGAAACATCCGCCGCCGACATGCTCGTGCCCGATTCGTAACGGTAGTAATGGGGAGGGACGTTCCCGTCCAGCGAGTCGTTCAGCCCTTGGAGCACCTGATAATAATTACCGTTGTCATTGGTCGTCACAATGTCAACCTGCACATCGTAACTCACCGTTTCGCTGGTGTTGTTGCTGACGGCGTATTCCCAGGTCAGGTTGACCGGAGTGATCGGGGGCGGCGGCAGAGCAACGGAGCCCGCACCAGTCAGATATGGCGGTGACGTGCGGGGACTGGATCCATTCCAAACCAGAATGGGCAGGCTTGGAAACGGAGTCGGCGAAGCGATATTGGGTAGCAGTTGAATGGTGACCTGAACGATATTTTTCGGAATCAAGAGCGAATAGAAATTCGCCGAATCAGAGCCCGCCACATCGGAAAACCCGGTCAGATTATAATTTGTCGGATTGTAATACGCGTTCGTGTCCCATTGTTCGGAACGGGTGGAAACCACAAATGTGCCTGGCGCCACGACGTCCGGCTTATAACGACCAAACGTGCCTTCGACGCCGATACCCACGTTGCCACGACTGGAAAAGCCGGCGACCTGATTGCTTGAGTCGGTCATCGGCTGCCAGACGGCATTCGAGGAGCCGACGAGCGCAGTGACTACGTTGGTGATTTTGCGCAGCTGCTCGGTGGCGCCAACGGTGATGACATCCTTAGCCGTGGCGGGAGACAAAATCGTATCGGCATTGCCACCTGCGCCGCTGTCTCCGCCGGCACCGCTATTGCCGGCGGCGAACACAAACAACACCGGCTGCGAACCGGGCACGGCCGGCAAGGCGTCGCGCACCGCCGCGTCATAACTGGCTGCCGCCAAATCGTACTGATTGTCGCCCGCGTAATTCCAACTGTTGTTGGAAATGAGCGCGTTGGTCAGCGCCGGAATTTCCTGAAGCGCCTGGTCGGAAACGACTTTTTCGCCATTGTTGTCCAGTGCCGCCACGGAAAAGAGTGCCGCCCCATTTGCCATGCCGCGGAACTGGCCATTGATCCCCGGCATGGTGGAGCCGGAGACATTGATAAGCGTGGAGGATTTGACGCCAGTTCCAGCAATGATGCCCGCCACGTGCGTGCCGTGGCCGTTGTTGTCCACCAAATCCCAGCCGGCGCGTCCCGTCAGGTTGGTGTCAAACAAATTGCCAAACACCTGCCCGGTCAAGTCCGGGTGGTTCGCGTCAATGCCGGTGTCGTTCACTTCCACTGTCACTCCCGCACCGGTCAAGCCCAGATAATTCCCATTGGTCAGCGAATTCGCCGCCACGCCAACGGTTGCCCGGCTCAAATCATTGGCGGCCATGCTTGGGTAAGCAGGTTCGATGATTTGCAATTCAGACATTCGTGCCAGCGCTGTCACGTCGCCCTGGCCTTGCACCGTAAAAACCATGCCGAAGGGCGACGACTGCTGCGACAGAATTGTCCAACCGGCATTGTTCAGCAATGTCCTGGTTTCTTTGACTGCATCTGGGAACACCGCGATATTGAAATCCGGCGGCAGCGGCTCGTTTTGTAGAATCTTCTCCAAAAGGGAGGACTGGATTTTATAATACGGCTCATAGGCAATGACCGCTTGGGTCAGCGGACTTGCTCCCAGTGTGCCAGCCACGCTGGCGGAAGCGCGGACGAGGTAGGCATTGTTCGGGATGTAGGCAACAATTGTCACACCGGCCTGCGCCAGCATCGCGCGGAAGGCGTTGTCAGTCGGCCCGCGCGCCTGGACGATGTAAGCGCCTGGGTCGCCTGCCGCGCGCAAGTTGGCCGGAATGGAAAGGTTCAGCGGGTTGGCGGTGTCAATCAACGCGTTCTCCAGCAAAACAGCCTTGTTGTCGCGCACCAGTTCACCAATCGTTTTGGTGGTGTTGCTGAGGCGATAGGCAAACCTGTTGGTTTTTGCCGCCGCAATCGTTTTCGCGGCGCCGGCCGGGACGCTTTGGCCGGTCAAAATTTGAGGTGCGGTCGAAAGGGAACGGGTTGTGACTGCGGTTGGGGTGATGATTTTTCCCTGCACCGGTGAATGGCCGGCGTGGCGCAAAAAGAACCACGCGCCCGCCCCGCACAACAGGCACAGCAAAAACAACATGAACCGGCGCAAACGCATAAACTTCAGGTTTGTTTAATAAAGCATATCGCCATCGCAAAAGCGAGGCAGAACGGGAGCACGCCCAGCGTGGCGGCGACGCCTCGTCGCCGGAGGGTGACCGCGCCGCCCCGGCGTGGAAACAAGCCTTTACCGTTCAGTTCAAACGGCGACGAGGCGTCGCTGGCACCTTTTGCGACGAGGGCGTCGCAGCCACCGTCGCAGCCACCGCCGTAGCCACCGTCGCGCCCGGCCTTGATGGCTCTGAATTTTTCTTCATTTTTCATTCTGCCTTCGCCTTGGAGTGCGCCGACACGTCGGCGCTTTGAAAGCGGTGACATGTCACCGCGCTCCAAACTTCCATCTCCCGGCTTCATAAAGTTAGTTGGGCGGCAAAACGTTAAACCGTTCAATCAACACATTGTTGTTGGTTATCGAAGGCACATTGGTCCAGATTAAATCGCTACTGTCGTAGAACTGGTAAGGATTGTTCGCCCGCGTGCCGTTGAAGCGCACCACCGAGCGCGTGGCGGACTCCGCCACCACCTGATAATTCGTGATCATGCCGAACAACGGCCCGCTGCCGGTGTAAATGCCGTTCGGCGCGGGCTTCAACGCCTGGCCGTAGCTGTAAATGACGTAACGCATCGGCGATTGCGGTGTGCCGCTGACACGCAGCAACGACATCACCTGCTGCGGCAGCCATTCGTACATTTCATCGCTGATGCCATTCTGCTGCTGCGAGGGGTCGTTCCAATTTACGAACGGCGATTGCACGGTCAACGCCGGCGCCGCCAGAACATCGCCGGCGTGCTCGAACGCCTGCAAAGGAAACAAGGCGGCGTTTGTGCGTGTGCTGTTGATGCTGGTCACAATTTGACCCAGCGCCGAACCCGCTCCTCCCGGCCCCGCGGGATTGATTGGGAAATTGGTGATTTGAAGCGATGGCCTTGGGAAATAGAGCGCGCCATTCGGCAAGCTGCCGTTATTCGCGGTATTGGTCAGCGCCTGAACTCCGCTGAATAAAGCCGACCACGCGGCAAGCCCGGCTTGAGGATTGCTGGGGTCGCTCGCCCCGACATTCACCGAAAGCTGGCCGCGCGTGGCGTTGTCGTCGAACGCCGTGGTGAAATTATCGAACAACAACCGGTCCTGCACGGGAGCGGTGTTGGTGGCGTCAAAGGCATTGCCATTCCCCGTCCACACCATCCAGGTATTGAGTCCCACACCGTTCTCGGCCAGAACATTTGCGGACTTTAGAAAAACAGTTTGCCACGGCGTGCCGCGGTGGACGCGGCCCAGCCAGCCGACGGTCGGCAATTTATAAGTCGGGAAATCCCAATCGTCTGACGAATAGATCAGCGGATCCTTGAAAGCCAGATTGGAACCATTCGCGTCAACCCCGGCAACCTGGCTCATTTGAGAACTGACCCCCCACGGCTGGTAGCGTTTGTTCATCTGGCCAAGATCGGACAATACTGGATATGCCGACGAAGTTTTATTCCATTGGTTTGTACCGGTTTGAAGGCCGTTATAATCATTCCCAAAATAACTCAAATCGCTGGCCAGATAATGCACCAGCGGATCGTTTGCCTGCCAGGTGGTGTAGTTAAATACTGTCCGCGTGGGCGTGAATGGCACTTGGACAGTCACGTTTAAATTCGTTGTATAGGATACTTTACGCGTGTTTGGATCCGTGCCCATACCCCTTAAGCTTCCATTGATAACCTGGTTCAGGAAGGAGTCGAAGCCGGCGATGGCATCACCAACTGAGCCGCCGCCCTGAGGATTAATCCACGTGCCATCATCGCTGGTCGTGAGGGTATTGGCTTTATTTTGAATTGGATTGTCGGAGTAATTGATTTGGTTGACCACTCCGCTCGGCACAGTGCCTAACAGGTTGGTATTCCACAAACCCAAGCCATTCGGGTCCACATCCGCAAGCTCCGCATTTAGATTACGCCGGCTGTCCGGCCCGGCAAAATGGACATAATCGATGACATGATAATTCCCATTGACGTCCTGATCCAACATGACCACCTGCAAACGATTGGTTGTCAGCAAACCGAACTGGGGCAATGGCTGAATGCCAACATCCGGATAAGCGGTGGTGTATTCAAATTGAGGGGGTGCCGCCGAATAAACGTAGGTCAGGTTTGTGAACAAAACCACATTCGTGAACAAAGGAATGACGAAAGAATTTGAACTCGGAAAATTGGGGTTGGAATTTTGCGACCAAGGCTGTGAAGTACCGGGCCATTGCGCGGGCACATTGGTAACATTTGCCGTCAGAAAAGCGCTGGAAAGAGTAAGCATCCCACTGTCATTGGTCAGCGTCATCGAATTGGTATCTCGCGCCCAAACAAGAACCGAATCTGAGTGATTGGAACTGTACGAATTCCAGCATTCGACGCCGAACACGTTGCTGACGCTTAAAATATACATTTGGTTCGTCGTCAGATCGCTTGGCAGCGCGGCAAGAGTCGGCCTGACAATTTCCAGCTTGCGGGTGACCTGCACGATACCTTGCATGGAAAATTCGTTGAAATTCGGGAAGCCCTTCTTCGCGCCGATAATCCACGGCACGCCATAGACGTTCACATTTGTCCAAACTCCAAAACCATAAGACGGCGGTGTCAACAAATCGGAAACATTCACAGGCAAATTGAGTTGAAAGTCACCAGTTCCTACAACCGACACAACTTGTTCGTAGCCGTTGATATATACATTGGTATAGCCAGAGACGGGGTCGCGGGTGACCAAGAAAGTTGGGCGGAAAACGGATGGGAAATTGGCACCCATTACAGCAGTGTTGTTTGTCGTAGCATCGTAAATATTGGCCGCAAGCTGAAGTACGCGCTGAACGGCAGGCGTGTAAACAAACTGATTGCTGACCCAAACGGGAATGCTGGAAATGCCAAATGGCACGGGCATATTCGTGGGGAAGGCCAGCGTGCCAATATTGGTGGTCAGGTTGAAAGTCGCCACATAGTTCGATGGATTCTCCACCAGCCATTCCTGCGAATAATCGCGCAGCATCCGGTCGGCGGCGTTGGTAAAGAACGTCAACGGTTGCCAAGGAACGAAGTTGGTCGCGCTGGCGGTGCCATTGGCGGTCAAAACCCCGTTTGCACCCGGATCAAGGTTGTCGTAATTCAAATTCATCTTGTCCTGCTCCGGCGCAGATTCCACGCCCAGCTGCGAAGCCAGCCGGTAATACGTGTAGCGGTCGTAGGTGGAAAAGTTGGTACCCGCATTGAGCAGGCGTCCGGTAAAATCGTTACCAGCGGCGACTAGAGCCGGCGCCACGCCGACAGCCGTTTCATTGGTGTTAAACAACTCCTGCAGGTCAAAAAATTGATTGGTGTTATCCGCACCGGACCACGGCAGCGAGGGTTTGTCATTCTGTTGCGGAGTCGTGATATCCCCCGGCAACGGGAAACCGGTCTGCAACGGCCCATCACTGTAGCCGTCAATGTTATCATTTCTGAATGCGACAGATGCCGCACTCCCCGCCCCGCCGAACAATTTGTTTACCGAGGCGAGATTATATGAACCGTTGTAAAAGTAATCGTAGCGATAACTTAAAAGCGAAAGCGCGTCGTCAAAGGCTGCGCCGGTATTGGGTATAGCAGAACCTGGCTCCCGATAAGTATAGGGGTTTGCGATTGTATCCCATTGATTGATGTTCAAGTCCGCAAGAAACGCAGCAAGGTTTATTTCCCAGGAACCGACGCCTTCGTTGCGCATGAATCCGTCGTTGCCGGGAGACATGCTGGCCGTTTGATAGATTCCCATGGCGTCATCGTAAATGGCGTTCAAATCGAGGGCGTTGCCGATAGGCAAGGCGATGTAAGCGTAGCGCGCCACAAACGGATTATTCGGCCCGTACGGCTGGTCCGGGTGCTGCAATACGCCGATCCATTCCGGGTCGCCCACGACAATATTGGTTGAGGGATTGCCCGACCCATCCGTGATGATGGCGCCCGTATTGTCCACGTTCGTCACCCAGCCATTCGGGTCATCCTCGCCATTGCGGTTCAGGTCGAGATAGAAACGGTTTTCCATCGCGCGGGTAACGGTATTGCTCAACCAGACCGGTGTGCGCGGATTGATAAAAAGGTTGGTCAGATCGTCCGGGAGCGGGCTGCTGTTCGTCCGCAAATAATTCGTCGAGACGAGGAGGCCGAAGTTGTAGGGATTGGTTGCGGCCAGGGTGTTGGCGACAATTTCGCCCTCGGCGGCGGCCAGCGCGGCGTCGGCGGCCAGCCGCGCGCTGGTGGTGTCCGTGGTGGTCGTGACCGCGCCGCGTTCGCGCCGGCTGACGGCCAGAAACGTGAGGGCCATGAACGTCACCACCGCGAGCAAAATGAGCGTGATGATCAGGGCCACACCGCGTTGGGAGGCCGGAAGGCGGACGCCAGAAGGCAGAGGACAGAAAACAGAGGACGGATTTCCGACCTCCGGCTTCCGGCTTCCGACCTCCGGCTTCTGGCTTCTGGCTTCTGGAATGGTTTTCATTGGTAGGCCGCCGGGTCAACGTTACGGGTCAGGACGCGCTGGCGGAACAGATGCACCTGCCCGGCGTGATTGGACAAATAATTCAGTTGCGCCGCGCCCGCAAGACCTTCAGCCCGCGCCAAAATGGCGTCTTCCATCACGCCCAGCTCCAAATCCACCGAAGCGGGAATGGTGTTGCTGAACAGGAAAACGGTGTTTTGGTTGGTGGTGATAAAGGTGTTCTGGTTGGCATTGTTCGTCATCAAAAAGCCCTGGGGGGCATAGGCGCGCACCTGCAAATCCACCACGCCATCCATCAGATGGCTCCAGTTGGTGGAGTTGTTGGTAAAGTTGTTGTAAAACACGTCGTTAAGAAAATTGGAAAACAACCTTTCCGGGTTGCCGTTCATCACATTCGTGGCCATGTAAAAACGGTAGAGCGGATACAGCGTCCCGTCCGGCAAATTTGACATGACCGTATAACCCGTGCCCACCCAGCTCGGACTGCCATTGAGGTTCTGCCGGCTCAGGCTGAAAAAATTTTCCAGCACGTTGGTCCGCAACTGGCTGCTCGCCGTCAAAGCTTGAAGGAGCGGCGGGTAACCAAAGTTGGTGTTGGCATAAAAATTCACCGCGTCGCCCGGGAGGATGTTCAGGTAAATGTCTGTGTTGGTATGGCCACCAAGCGACGGCACCGTTCCCTCCAGATCACTGGTCATCAAATTCATCACCAGGCGGCCGGATTCGAGCACGTCAGTCTGGGTGAGGCTGGCGCGGAAGGCTTTCTGGGTGCTGTTGAAGACGACCATGAGTGACAGCACGATGAGCGACAACAACACCATCGTCACCAGGACCTCGACGAGGGTGAAAGCCGTGACACGTGACGCGTGACACGTGACAAGCTGCGCCCTGCGCAGGCCGGTTCCGATCACCTGCCACCTGCCTGCCGTGCCGAAGCCCGGCGAAGGCTGGCCACCTGTCACTCTGATTTCAGATTTCATGGCGCGTTGGTGAAGGATTGCGGCTGGAAAAAATACAACGACTGGCCGTTGGTCACGATTTGAATAATTTGCCCGGCAACCGCCGTGCGAAACGTCTGGCGGCCCTGGCCCGTGCCGCCGTTGGGCAGCAACGGCCAGAGAAATGTCAGGCGCAGTTCACGCAGATTGGCGGTCAGTTGCTGGATATAAGAATCCTGAACCCATCTACCTGAATTATTAGTAGGATCATCACCGGACTGCGGCGGTAGAAGTGGTGTCCCACCTATGATTGCCCGCCAGGAAATTCCATTGAAAAGGACCTCGGCGCCTGCGTTGTAAGACTGGGCCTGCCAATTGGGCGGTGTATTCACCGCCTCGGGCACATTTTGGCAGATGAGTTTGTAGCTGAAGGAATCGCTGCGAATGATGTCATTGTCCTGCGGCGGCTTTTCCACCGCCGAACCGCTGAGGGAACGGACGTAGGCAACGACGTAATTGCTATAACCACCGCTGAAAAGATTGTTGGTTGGATTAAAGTTTAAATCCGTGTATTCCGGGGTGCTTAGGAGGCCGATGATGTTCTCTCCATTGATAAGAAAGCCTGCAGGTCCGTTGGTGTAGCCGATGAGAACGGTCGGGTTGGGATTCGGGTTGTAGAGCGTCTGAAAGTTCGTGATCGCATAGACGTAATTGGTGAGGTCATCGAGGCCGCGCGCGCCGTTGCGGATGTTCTCCATCAGCACGCTGGCGTCCTGGTCAATCAAGGTCTCCTCGCGATTGTCCCGCTGGACGTTGATGCCGAGCGGCAGCACGCCGATGATGGCCACCAGCGCAATGCCGATGATGGCGAGGCAGATGGCAATCTCGACCATGGTAAAACCTGTGACACGTGACGTGTGACAGGTGACAAGATTTTCCGCCCGGCCGGTTCCTGGTAGGGACGGATCGCCGAGCCGTCCGTTCTGGCAACCCGGTAAGATTCCCCCCGGTCGCCCCGGCGGGGCGACCCTACCTGAATATGGTCGGAGAATTTTCATCGAATTTTCGGCTGTTCCGCCGTGGCGCGGCCGGTCAGCGGATCAATGTCAATGATGTTGTAGGTGTTCGTGCTGTTGCCGGGCGGCAACTCGGAAACTTGCGGCGGATTCAACTGCAACACCCGGCTCACCGGGTCAATGGACGGCGACACGCTGCCGCGCGCCAATGGAATGTATTCGTGCCGGCCGGCCATGGTCTGGCCGTCGAACGTCAACTGGCCGAGATAATTGAAGGCGATGCAAGGCAGCGAAATCCACGCCGCCGGGATGACATCGGCCGTGGGAAACGGCACCGCCACCAGGTTGGTAAACGCATAAATGGCGTTTTGATCGGAGTGGGGATAATCGGTGTTCCATTGCAGGAACAGCGGTTGGGAAACCGAAGATACCGGCCCGATCAAGTTGAAGTTGAATTTATTGGTATCGATGAATGTGCCGTCCGGCAGGGTCTGCCACTGCGCGAGATAGTGCCATTGATGCTGCCCCGGCTGGTCCCCCAACGCGCCATAAGCCATAAAAGTATAACCGACCAGTTGCTCACCGCATAATTTGGTCGTGGCGGGCATGGCCAGTTGCGCCGCATTCATGTTGCCCCAAAAATCCGCCGGCACGAAAACCATATAAACCGTCGTGTGCTGGCTGATGGCCAGCTGGCGCGCGCGCCCGACGTCGTCGAGCATCTGCTGCGCGGCGGCGGTCATGGCATCCGAGTGGCCGAAATTTTTGAGCGCCGGCACAGCCAGCGCCGCCAGCACGCCCATGATGGCAATCACCACGAGCATCTCGACGAGCGTGAAGGCCCGCCTTCGCTCCGCTCCGGCGCGGCAAGCCCGGCACCCGTCGGCGCTCCGCTCCGGCACGGCAAGCGTGACGCCCGCCTGCGCTCCACCTTGGCGCGGCAAGCGTGACGGGTGACGCGGGACGAGAAACGGTGAAGGAGCGGGCGCCGCATTGGCTGCACCCATCCCGATTCCCGTTACTCGGCTCTCGGCGTTCATTTTATTGCCAGCTTAAAACGTTGTCCTTGTTGGCGTCCTGTTTGGCGGACATCGTCGGGTTGATTTTCCCATCCGGTCCGGCGGACCAGACCATTACGTTGCCGTGATAAAGAAAATTATTGTCGTTACCGTTTGGATCCGTCGGGTCAACCAAACCATAATAGCCGACGTTCTTGTTTTCCTGGGACACCGCTGACAGGCTGTAAAAGGCGTCCTTGCATTGATTGTCCGCATTCAAATCAATGGTGATGACATAGGGATTTCCCCACGGATCGCGATAGACCAAATCCGGTCCCACCCCCGCCAAATTTGTATCGCCGGACAATTTGGCGTTCAGGAAAAGGGTCTGTTGCGGGTTTTTCTGATGGCTCATGTTCACGGTCGGCCCGGAGCCGTCGGGATAATTCGTGATGTCCATCAAGATGGCGATGACCTCGGAGTTGTTCGACGTGCAATTGACGGAAGTTATCGGAGCCGGCGTATAAGGCGCCAAAACCGGGCCGCCATAGGTAAATTGACCGTTTTGACTGTTGACGGCAATCGATTGGACGGCGCTCGACACCGGCATGCGGCTGTAAGCCGAATCGTAATTTTGAATGGCGGTGACGAGGTCGTTGATTTGGAGTTTCGCCTGGGTTTTCTGGGCGTGGACCTTGGCCGCCGACAGGGCCGGCAACAGCATCGCCGCCAGGATGGCGATGATGGCGATGACGGTGAGCAATTCGACGATGGTGAAGGCCAACGCGTGACGCGTGACGCGTGACACGTGACCCGAAAGGGCAGCGCGCGCCTTCGGTGTCATCCCGCCACCCGCCACCTGGCACCCGTCACGGTTTATAATAATTTTCATAGGTTTGAAAAAAAGTTCATTCAGGGCAGCGGGCTGTTGATTTGCACCTGCTTGCTCCAGTTGCAAATGAGGTTGGTTTTCCCGGCAATCTTCAGTTGAATCCACAAATCGTAGGAGCCGGGATTGTTGGTGGGATTGGAGGAATTGTAACGCCAGGGATTCACGTCCTGTTGGCCCAGAGGTTGATAGGATGGGTCCGGTCCGCCAGCTGAAGCAACGAGCAAGGTCACTAGCACGGTGTTATTTGTTATATTTTGCGCGATCTGGTTCGGCTTCAGGTCCGGCAGAAAATCCTGTCCCCGCGGAGTGGACTCGTCCGCGTTAGTCCTGCTGCAATTAATAAAGCCGCCAATGCTCGCATCAAAGGCGGGACTCACGGAGATGGCGGGAATCGTCGTGTTGCCATCGAGCGTTTGATAGGTCCCGTTGATATTGGTGGTACCCAACAATTCAAAATAGAGCGGATTGATCATCGGATTGTTGGTGTTGCACGGCGGATAAAACCCGTAGGCGGATTTGTAACGGTCAATGGCGGTTTCCAATTGGGCCATCTGGGCCTGGGTGGCGCGGATGACCGCACGCTGCTTCACGATGCTCCCCACGGGCAGGAGGAGTGCGGCAATCACGACAATGATGCCGATGACGGTCAGCAGTTCGAGCAGGGTGAAAGCGGACACGTGAGACGTGACGCGTGACGCGTGACCGGAACGCTCCGCACCTGCCGGGTCCGTCCTGCCATTCGTCACGCGCCTGCCGGGCCGAAGCCGGGCGAAGGCTGGCTGTTGATTACTTTTGTTTGTTTTCATCGTTCACGCACCTCGTGTTCCATTCGTTCGCTGAGCCATTGTTTGATCATGCTCTGGTAATTCAAATAGCGCGACCGGGCCAGGCGCTTGATGCGCGCCAGCATCCGCGGGTCCATGCGCAGCGTGATGGTCACGGACTCGGAGCCTTCGGCGCCGCCGGCCACCGCCGATTCCATCAGGCGCAGGTCCGGCCGGTTCTCCGACCAGAAGCCGGCCTCGGCCGCTTCAGTGTCGAAGATCGGGACTTCTTCCCAACTGGCAAAGGTTCTCATTAAAATAAAACGTGATGCGTGAAACGTGAGGCAAATCACTTCCGGCCAAACCTTCTCACGTTTTACGTTTCACTTCTCACCCGCGGTCAAAGTCTGGTCCATCTTTCGCTGATAAAAAAACCGTTCCTCCGGTTCGAACGGGCGCGCCAGCAACACGCGCACGAGCCGGCCATTTGTCCGATAGGCGCTGAAAATTCCCGCGCCGCCCGCGGACAGGCCCAGGTTGAAAAAGCGCGCCTGCACGCCGAATCGCGGCGAGTCCGGCAACAGCCGGATGGCAAACGGATCTTCAAACGACTCTTCAATTTCCCGCTGAGTCAAAGAACCATCCATTTCAAAGGGCGGATTATTCCAATCAAACTCCATAATGAGCTAATTGTAAATAGATCGCCCATGCAATGTGTTTACATTGTATTTACGCATGGAGGTCTTTGTTTGTCAATGGTTTTTGTACAGCCCGGAACGAAGCGGTCGTTTTGACCACAAAACCTATTCGCCGCCGCCCGACCCTGACCCGTTGAGGTTGTTGATCATGGCAATCAACGGCAGGAACATGGCGATGACGATGCTGCCGACTACCACGGCCAGGAACACGATCATGATCGGCTCCAGGAGCGAGGTCATGGCGGAGACGGCATTGTCCACGTCCTCGTCGAAGTTGTCGGCGATGCGCAACAACATTTCCGGCAGGGCGCCGGTTTGTTCGCCGACGTCGACCATGCTGACGACCATGGGGGGAAAGACGCCCGAACTTTCGAGCGGCGCGGTGATGGTTTCACCCTCCTTGACACTTTCATGCACACTGGCGACGGCATTGCTGATGACAACGTTGCCGGACGTTTCCTTGACGATGGTGAGGGCCTGCAAAATGGGCACGCCGCTGCTGACGAGGGTGCCGAGGGTGCGGGCGAAGTTGGAGATGGCCACCTTGCTGACCACGGGACCGAGGGCGGGGACCTTTAATTTGAATTTGTCCCAAAGCAGCCGGCCCATCCGGGTTTTGAGCAGCAACATAAACACCACCACAAACACGGCGACCCCGCCGGCCGTGGTGATGAAGTGGTCCTTGACGGCGCTGCTGATGCCCAGCACGAAGGTGGTAAACCACGGCATCTGGATGTTCATGCCGGCAAAGACGCCTTGAAAGCGCGGGATGACAAACGTCAACAGGAGAATCATGATGCCGAGGGCAACGACGAGCACGGCCACCGGATAAAACATCGCGGCCTTGACCTTGCCCTTGATCTTCTGCGCCTTTTCGGAAAATTCCGCCAGACGTTTCAGCACCACTTCCAGCACACCGCCCAGTTCGCCGGCCTTGACCATGTTGACGAAGAGGCGGTTGAAAACCTTCGGATGTTGCGCCAGCGCCTCGGAAAACGTGCTGCCGCCCTCGATGGCGATTGCCAGTTCGCCCAGAATTCCCCGGAGCGTGGCGTTGCGCTCCTGTTTTTCGAGCACGCGCAGGCCGCGCAGGAGCGGCAGGCCCGCGTCCACGAGCGTGGCCAGCTGGCGGGTGAAGGTGGTCAACACCTTGGGTTTGACCCGTCCGCTCAGCCCGGGAATCTTGATCTGGATGTCGAGCGAACCCCGCTTTTTGCCGCCACCGGCCCGGGCCGGCGTCCGGGTTTTTTTGCGGGAGGCCTTGGCCTGGGGAGTTTGCGCCTCGACGATTTTGGTCGGGAAAAAGCCCATTTCCTTGACGCGACCAATGGCCTCGTTCTGGCTGGCGACTTCGATCGTGCCCTTGGTTTCTTTCCCGTGCGCATCAAGCGCCACATAACTGTAGATCGGCATGGCGGGTCTCCGGTTCAGGTATATTTGACGATTTCCTCAATAGTGGTATCACCTTCGAAAATGCTGCGCAAGCCGTCTTCCCGCAGGGTGACCATCCCCAGCTCGACGGCCTTCTGGCGCAACACCACCGTCGGGGAGCGCTCGTTGATCAACGTGCGAATCGCCTCGCTGATGACGAGCAACTCAAAAATGCCCTTGCGCCCCTTGTAACCGGTGTCGTTGCAGGTGGAACAGCCGCGGCCATAATGAAACACCTTGTCGCCCAGGTCGTGCGGCGAAAGATTCAGCAACCCCAGCTGTTCCTCCGTCGGCTCAAACGGCGTCCGGCAATTTTTGCAGCTGGTCCGCACCAGCCGCTGGGCCAGCACCGCCATCAACGTGGATGAAATCAGAAACGGCTCGACGCCCATGTCCAGCAGGCGGGTCACCGCGCCCGGCGCGTCATTGGTGTGCAGCGTGCTCAACACCAGATGGCCCGTCAGCGATGCCTGGATGGAAATCTGCGCCGTTTCCAGGTCGCGCATTTCCCCCACCATGATGATGTCCGGGTCCTGGCGCAAAAACGACCGCAGGGCCTTGCCAAAGGTCATGCCGACGGCCTCATAAATGGGCACCTGCATGATGCCCTCGATGTCGTATTCGACCGGGTCCTCGGCGGTGAGCAATTTGGCATCGATGGTGTTGATGCGGCGCAGGCAGGAGTAGAGCGTCGTGGTTTTGCCGGAGCCGGTGGGCCCGGTGACAATCATGATGCCGTTGGGGCGCTGAATCGCCTCGGTCACGTAATCATGCACGTACTTGGGGAGGCCCAGCGATTCGATGTCGAGGTTGACCGCCGCGCGGTCGAGCACGCGCAACACCACCGATTCGCCGAATTGCGTCGGCAGGGTGGACACGCGCAAATCAATCACCCGGGTGCCCATCGAGAAGGTGATGCGCCCGTCCTGCGGCAGCCGGCGTTCGGAAATGTTAAGGTTCGCCATGACCTTCAGGCGGGAAATCACCGGCAGGGCGAGATGTTTCGGCGGCGGCGACATTTCATAGAGCGCGCCGTCCACGCGGTAGCGGATGCGGAATTCGGTTTCAAACGGCTCGAAATGAATGTCACTCGCGCGGTCTTGAATGGCCTGGGACAGAACCAGGTTCACAAACTTCACGATGGGCGCCTCGTTGGCGAGATTCGCCATCAGCCGTTCGTCGTCCTGCGCCCCGGCTTCGCTCACTTCGCGGGCGATGTCCGCGTCCGCGCCCAGTTCCTTGAGAATGTCGGCCACATCCTCGGTTTCCTGGCCGTAATGCTGTTCAATCGCCTTTTCGATGTCGGCGGGGTCGGCCACGACCACCTGCACCTCCTTCTTGACCGCAAAGGTGATTTCGTCCGCGCGCGACGTGTCGAGCGGATCGGCCAGCGCGATCTGCACGGTGCCGTCCTGCTGGCCGACGGGCAGGCATTGGTACATGCGCGCGACGTTGGCCGGAATCGTCGCCAACAGTTCGGGGGTGAACTGCACGCTGCGCAGGGAAACCACCCGGGTGCCGAGATAATTCGCCATCACCTGCAGGATGTCGTCGAGCTGCATGATGCCGAAATCCTGCAACAGCTGGAACGCGGGCGCGCCGCCGCGTTTGAGTTCGGCGGCGACCTCTTCGTACTGCAGATCGTCAATCAGCCCCAGCTCGCGGACGAGCGACAGCAGTGGACTTGAAATTTCGTCGGCCATGGGGGGAAGGTGTTATTTGCCCCGTTTGGGCGGGGCGGCGCCGGGGCTCAAGGACTGGGCCAGCTCCAGTTCCTGCAATTTCTGCTGGACCGTCGTCGGGTCCTGCGATTTGGTGATCACTTCCTCGCGCGCGATCATGCCCTGCTGATATTTATCGAGCAGGAACGAGTCGAGCGTGACCATGCCGAATTTCGCGCCGGTCTGGATATCGGACTGGATGCGGAAGGTTTTGTTGTCGCGGATCAACGCGGCGATGGACGGCGTGTTGACCATGATTTCAAAAATGGCCACGCGGCCCGGCTTGTCCACGCGCGGGATCAACAGCTGGGAAATGACCGCCTGCATGACGGTGGAAAGCTGGATGCGAATCTGTTCCTGCTGGTTCGTCGGAAAGGCGTTGACGACCCGGTCGATGGTCTTGGCCGCGCCCGTGGTGTGCAGCGTGCCGAAGACCAGGTGTCCCGTTTCCGCCGCGGTGATGGCGGCGTCAATCGTCTCCAGGTCGCGCATTTCACCGACGAGCACCACGTCGGGGTCCTGGCGCAGCGCGCGGCGCAGGCCTTCGGCAAAGTTCGGCACGTCCACGCCGATTTCGCGCTGGGTGATGAGCGCCTTTTTGTGGTGGTGATAATACTCGATCGGGTCCTCGATGGTGATGATGTGCGCCTCGTCGCGCTCCTCGTTGATGATGTTGATCATCGAGGCCAGCGTGGTGGTTTTGCCGGAACCGGTCGGGCCGGTCACGAGCACCAGGCCGCGCGGCTTGTAGAGCAGTTCCTTGGCGCTGGGCGGGATGCCGATCTGCTCCATCGTCAGCAGCTTGTTGGGAATCTGCCGGAGCACCAGGGCGAAATGGCCCTTCTCCTTGAAGACGCTGACCCGGAAACGCGCCGCGTCGCCGAACGCAAAACCGAAGTCCGCGCCGCCGTTTTCGCGCGTGCTCTGAATGTGCTCCTCGGACGTGATGCTGCGCATCAATTCCTCGGCATCCTCCGGCTTGAGCGACGGGCCCTCGACGCGGTGCAGGATGCCGTGCACCCGGATGGTGGGCGGCGTGCCCACGCGGATGTGCAGGTCGGACGCGCCTTCGGACACGACCAGCTGCAACAAATCGGACATGGAGTAGGACATAAATTTTACCGCATCAGGATTCGTCGCCCACGGTCGCGCGGATGACCTCCTCGGGCGTCGTCAAGCCGGCGAGCACCTTGCGAATGCCGTCCTCGCGCAGCGTGCGCATGCCCATTTCCCGGGCGCGGGCGCGCAAAACGGACGACGACGCCTTGTCGTAGATCAATTTCCGCGCCTCGTCATCAATGACGAAAATTTCAAAGATGCCCATGCGCCCGCGGCAGCCGGTGTTCGAACAATTGCTGCAACCCCGGCCCTTTTGCATCGTGGCATTTTGCATGTTTTCGGGCGTGAGGTTCAATCCGCGCATTTCCTGTTCGGTCGGCTGGTAGGGCTGCCCGCAGTGGCGGCAGATCTTGCGCACGAGGCGTTGGGCCATGAGACAGCGCGTGGAGGAGGCGACCAAAAAGGGTTTCACGCCGATGTCCACCAGGCGGGTGACCGCGCTCGGCGCGTCATTGGTGTGCAAGGTGGAGAAAACCAGATGGCCGGTGAGCGACGCATTGATGGCAATGGACGCGGTTTCCATGTCGCGAATTTCACCGATCATCACCACGTTGGGCGCCTGGCGCAAAATGGAACGCAGCGCGGTGGCAAACGTCAGGCCGACGGTTTCACTGACCTGCACCTGGTTGATGCCGGACAGCACGTATTCCACCGGGTCCTCGACCGTGATGATCTTGCGGTCGGGCCGGTTGATGAAGTGGAGGCAGGAATACAGGGTGGTGGTTTTGCCGGAACCGGTCGGGCCGGTCACGAGCAGGATGCCGTCGGGCAGGCCAATCATGCGCTCGAACGTCTGCTGGTCGTCCGTGAAAAATCCCAGTTCCGGCAGACCGAGCCGCAGGCCCTCCTTGTCGAGAATACGCATGACGATGCTTTCGCCGTGGTTGGTCGGCAGGCACGACACGCGCAAATCAATGAGCTTGGTCCCCACCTTGCTCTGAATGCGTCCGTCCTGCGGAATGCGATGCTCGGAGATGGACATGTTCGACTGGATCTTCAGCCGGGTGATGATGGACGCCTGCAACCGTTTGGGCGGGGCCTTCATCTCGTGCAGGACGCCGTCAATGCGGTAGCGCAGCCGGAACCGTTTGCTCAACGGTTCCAGATGAATGTCCGAGGCGCGCATCTTGAAGGCGTCCACGATGATCTGGTCCACCAGCCGGATGAGCGGCGCATCCGCGTCCACCGCCCCGCCATCGTCATCCAGCCCGCCCTGGGGCACCACGACTTCGCTTTCGGTGAGTTCCTGAATCGCCTTGTCCACCACCGTCTGGCCCGTGCCGCCGTAATATTTGTTCAGCGCCGCCTCGATATCCGATTCCGACGCCACGCGCAGATCAATTTCCGCGTTGAGCAGATGCGTAAGCGTGTCAATGGTGTTCAGATCGGACGGGTCGGCGATGGCCACGGCGACCTTGCCATCGCTTTTGAAAACGGGAACGACGCGGTATTTTTTGGCGATGTGCCGCGGGATGATGGAGATGACGTCGTCGGGAATCCGCAGGCCGCCCAGCTGAATGACTTCCGCGCCGAATTGGGCGGCCTTGGCCTGGGTGACGTCCGCCGGGCGGACGAGTTTGTTGGCCAGCAACAAATCCACGACGCCCACGCCGGAAGTTTCGGCTTCCTGGCGCGTCTTGGCGACCTGGTCGGCATTTACGATGCCGAGGTCCACCAATACGTCTGCCAAATAATCGTCTTTTTCAGCCACGGTTTGCTGTGTGCGTTACAAAATTTTTGGTCTGGTTTGGGCAACGTACGCAAGCGGGCGGCATTGTCAATGCGGCTCACTTCCCACCCAAACTGGTGCACCCACCAGGAGTTGAACCTGGAACCTTCTGATCCGTAGTCAGACGCTCTATCCAATTGAGCTATGGGTGCGCCCAAAGGGTAGAAAACTTACGGGCCGCCCTCCGTCCGCGCAACATATTTCCGGGGGTTTTCGCCACGGAACACCGCCGGAGCGCCGCCCGGCTCAATGAAAATTCAGGTTCCGCAACGCCAGCACCAAAACCGTCAACAACAACATCAGGCCGCTGGGCATGAATTTTTTTGTTTTCGCCAGGCGGACGGCGAACACCACCAACAACACCGCCAGGAGCACGTTCACCAGCTCGCGCGCCACTCCGGGCTCAAAAATTCCGGTTTGGGTCAATACCAGCACGGCCGCAAACACCGCCGACGTGATGAGCGACACCTTGCTCTTCCCCTTGAAGAATCCAATCATTCCGCCGACGAGCAGCAGGATGATGTAAACCCAGAGGATCGTGCCGGCAAAATTGTGCATCGCCCACAGGCTGCCTCAATTCGCCGACACATCCAAGCTCAGAATCTCGCCCGGTTCACACTCGACCACGACCTCAAACGGCCGGCAGCAGACCTCGCAGTCCGTCGTGAACCGTTGGAACGGCGCGGTTGTGTCGATCACCAGCCCGAAGGTCTGGCCGCAAAACGGGCATTGGATGTTTTCGGAAACTTCCACAGGCCAAACTCGCCCGCCGGCCGGCAATTTGCAACTCCGGCATCCACCGGGCGGCCGGGTTGATTCAAGTTCCCCGGTTCAGACATCCTGCAATTTGCCGCTCAGATAGGTTTCGTACGCGTTCAGGTCGAGCATGCCGTTGCCGGAGAGGTTGAACAGAATCACGCGCTTGCGGCCGGCCTCGCGGGCGGCCACGGCTTCCTGGACGACGGCGGCAATCGCATGCGCGGATTCCGGCGCGGGCACGATGCCTTCCGTGCGCGCAAACTGCACCGCCGCCTCGAACACTTTTGTCTGGTGATACGCCTCGGCTTCCACCAGACCCAGCTTGAGGGCATGGCTGACCATCGGCGACATGCCGTGATAACGCAGCCCGCCCGCGTGAATGGACGGCGGCATGAATTTGTGGCCCAGGGTGTGCATCATGAGCAACGGCGTCATCTCCGCCGTGTCGCCGAAGTCGTAACGCAATTCGCCCCGGGTCATGGATGGACAGGCCGACGGTTCCACGGCCACGATGCGATATTTCTTTTTCTCCGTGATTTTTTTGCGAATGAACGGAAACGCGATGCCGGCAAAATTGCTGCCGCCGCCGCAGCAGGCGATAATGGAATCCGGTTCCTCGCCTGCGAGTTCCATTTGTTTGATGGCTTCCTGGCCGATGACCGTCTGGTGCAGGCAGACGTGGTTCAGCACGCTGCCCAGCGAGTATTTCGTGTGCGGATGCTTGACGGTGTCCTCGACTGCCTCGCTGATGGCGATGCCGAGGCTGCCGGGACAATCCGGGTCGTCGTGCAGCAATTTGCGGCCGTACTCGGTCTGGTCGCTGGGACTCGGATGCACCGTGGCGCCCCAGGTGTGCATCAACATCCGGCGATACGGCTTGTGCTGGTAGCTCACCCTGACCATGTACACGTTGCATTCCAGCCCGAATTGACTGCAGGCGAAGGCGAGCGACGAACCCCACTGGCCCGCGCCGGTCTCGGTGGCGAGCCGTTTGGTGCCGGCGACCTTGTTGTAATAGGCCTGGGCGACGGCCGTATTCGGCTTGTGGCTGCCGGCGGGGCTGACGCCCTCGTATTTGTAGTAAATATGGGCCGGCGTTTGCAGCGCCTTTTCCAGCCGCACGGCGCGGAGCAGCGGCGACGGCCGCCAGAGCGCGTAAATTTCACGGACCGGTCCGGGAATTTCCACCCACCGTTCGGGGCTCAGCTCCTGCTGGATCAGGTTGTCGGGGAAAATGGCCTGCAACGCCTCCGGCGGGATGGGTTGCCGGGTGCCCGGATGCAGCGGCGGCGGCAGCGGTTCGGGAAAATCGGCCAGCAGATTGTACCAATGGGTGGGAATGTCCTCCTCACGCAGGGCGAAATTGATTTTCGTGCTCATGATGCCAAAACGAATGTTGGATGATAACTACTACGCGCTGACAAACCACTTGTCACCCCATTACGGCCAAAAAGCCAGAAATGTATCAACAAAAACAAGATAAAGTCGTTTGACCCAGTCCAAGCACAACGGATGGCAATATTGCCGGTTCAACCTCTATAGCGAGCCTTCAACCTGCATCCAGCGGATGGCGTGTTGCAGCAGGTCGTTGGCGTCCTTGAGATTCAGCTTCTCCTTGATGCGGGCGCGGTAGGTTTCAATCGTCCGCACGTCCAGATGCAGTTCATCCGCAATCTGACGCGTGCTGCGCCCCTGTCCAATCATCTCGAAAACGCACAGTTCACGATCCGAAAGCTGGTTGACTGGCAGGCTGGCTTTGGTTTGCGCGCGACCGACCGCGCTGGCGGCAATTTGCGAGGCCATCTTCCCGCTCAAATAAACGCCGCCGGTCAGTACCGTGCGAATGGCCAGCATGATTTTCCGCGTGGCTTCCTGCTTGGTGATGTAGCCGTGGGCGCCGGCGCGAATCACCCGTTCCGCATGGAGCGTCTCATCGTGCATCGAAACGACCAGCACTGCCAAAGCCGGATACCGGCTGCGAATGTCCTTGATCAATTCCATTCCGTTCGAACGCCGGAGCGTGAGGTCCACGATGGCCAGATGCGGACGGGTGGCGGCGATCATTTCCAGGGCCCGGAAGCGGTCTTCCGCCTCGCCGCAAACGGCCAGATCCGGTTCGCGCTGGATGACTTCCGTCAGCCGCTCACGCACCATGGGATGATCATCCACCAGCAAGATGCGCATTTTTTCGGGCGCCACCGGCGATTTATTATCGATTGCCATAATGGAATTCAAGCGGCTTGCCGTGGCGCCGAACACGAAACCACCGTCCCGCCCTTCGGCCCGCGCTCGATAATTAACGTGGCCCCGATCGTTCGCGCGCGATAATTCATGATATGCATTCCCATCCCGCGGGCCGACGGGAGCGGAATGGCAATGCCGCGGCCATCGTCGCTGATGGTCAATTCAATCCGGTTCGGGCCGGCTTTCAACTGAATTATAATCGCAGCGGCCCGGCTGTGTTTGACCGCGTTGTTCACCGCTTCCTGCGCAATCCGGTAAAGGTGGGTCGCCACGGTATTGTCGCGAACCAGCACGGGTTGCGGACAATCCATCTGACAATTTACCCGGGCGCGGGCGCGCGTGCCCGCTGCGAGTTGCTGCAGGGCGAGGTTCAGGCCGTCCGACTCCAGCTGCACCGGGAAAAGCCCGCGGGACACGGCCCGGGCCTCTGTAATCACGTCATCCAGCACCTGGCCCATTTTTTGGGCGGCGGCCGTTTCGGGCAATCCGCGCGCGGCGAGTTGCTTTTCGAGGGATTGATTGTCGAAGCCCAGACTGACCAGCTGTTGACACAGCCCGTCATGCAGGTCCTGGCCAATGCGCGCCTGTTCCCGGTCGCTGATCTCCAAAATTTCACGCTCCAGCCGGTGCCGGTCGGTGGTGTCTTCCGCGATGCCCACAATGCGGATGACCTTGCCGGATCGATCCCGGATCGGAAAGGCGCGATCCCGAATCCAGCGCCAGGCGCCGTCGGGTCTGACAATGCGATATTCCTGGTTGTATTCGCCGGTGGCCTGTTTCGTGAGCATGGCCCGGGCCACCATCTCGCGGTCTTCCGGGTGAACTGCCTCCAGCCACGCGTGCGGCGACTGGTAGAGTTCCTTGCAGCTCCGGCCCCAGATTTTTTCGTATGCCGGACTGACATAGACCATGCGGGTTTCCTCCGAGTCTCTCATCCAGAAGGCATCGGTGATATTTTCCGCCAGCTGGCGCAACTGTTGCATGGCCTTGCGCAATTGTTCCTCGGTTTGCCGGCGCTCGCCCACTTCACGCTCCAGGGCCATGGTGCGTTCCTTCACCCGCTGCTCCAGATGCTGGGTCAGGTTGCGGACGGCGGACACCAGCAAAACCACAAACACGGAAATGCCCGTCTGCACTCCCAGATTCCAAATCAGAACCCCCAGCTGTGAATTGCGGCTGACCTGGTCAATAAACGCGGCGAGCGAACCCGCCAGGGCAATGAGAATGCCGGCCCTTCGGCTCCCGCTCCAGGCGGCAAAGGCTGCGATTAACAGGTAAAACAAGGTAAAACTGACCCGCGAAGTGGATTTGTAGTTAATGCTGGCAACCAGGATGGTCAGGAAAAGGCAGACCACGATGATAACGGCTTCAGAAGATCGTTTTAACTGACGGGTCAGATTTCGCCCATCGACCTGGGGAATGACGTGGTCGCCAACGAGCGCGCTCAATATGGCCGGAAGGGAGGCCGTCATTTCCATGACAGCTTCGAAACGCTGCCTTAGCCAGTTGCCGGGTTTTCGCATATTTGCCCTCGTTGGGCGGGCGATACGGTTTTTTGGGGGTCAACCATGCAATTGGATTTTTCAGCCCAGATCGCTGACCCAGCTTGTCATTTTTGTCGCAGGGAAACAACGGGAAACAACCATTGTATGACTGGAAAAGCGCAAGCCCGGTTTTGGGATTTGCCACTTCCCCCGGATTCAGTGATAATGTCCGCCGTTTTTTCATGCGCCATTTATGAAACCCCAGGTCGAAATCTATGACACGACCCTGCGCGACGGTTCGCAGGGTGAAGGCATCAATTTCTCGGTCGCGGACAAACTCCGCATCGCCGAGAAGCTCGACGCGTTCGGGGTGCATTACATCGAAGGCGGCTGGCCCGGCAGCAATCCCAAGGACATCGAGTTCTACGCGCAGGCCAGACGCCGGAAATTCAAAAATGCGCGGCTGGCCGCGTTCGGTTCCACGCGTAAAAAGGGCGTGCCGGTCGAATCGGACGATCAGGTGCGACTGCTCATCGAGGCCGAAACGCCGGTCGTGACGATTTTCGGCAAAACTTCCATGCTGCACGTGAAGGAGGTCCTGCGCTGCACCCCCGATGAAAATCTCGCCATGATCGGCGACACCGTGCGCTTCCTGAAGGACCACGATAAATTCGTCATTTACGACGCCGAGCATTGTTTTGACGGCTACAAGCTCGATCCCGAATACGCGCTCGCCACCTGGCAGGCCGCGGAAAAGGCGGGCGCGGATTTCATCGTGCTCTGCGACACGAACGGCGGCTGTCTGCCGGACGAAATCGCCGCCATCACGAAGGTCGCCGTCAGCCAACTGAACTCCAAGGTCGGCATTCACACGCACGACGACATCGGCCTGGGCGTGGCGAACGCGCTGGCGTCGCTGGCCGCCGGCGCCGTCCATGTGCAAGGCACCGTCAACGGCTACGGCGAGCGCACCGGCAATTGCAATCTGACCAGTGTCATTCCCTGCATCGCGTTCAAGCTGAAGAAAAGCTGTGTGCCCGCGAAATCGTTGCCGAAGCTGAAGGAGCTTTCGCAGTTCGTGGACGAAATCGCCAACATGCGCCACAGCCCGCGGCAGCCGTGGGTCGGTTCCTCGGCGTTTGCGCACAAGGGAGGCGCGCACGTCAACGCCGTGCAAAAGCTGACCACGAGCTACGAGCACATTGATCCCGCACTGGTCGGCAACCGGCGCACGGTGCTCATCAGCGACCTCGCCGGCCGCAGCAACATCGTCATCAAGGCGCAGGAACTCGGCTTCAAGATCTCGAATGATACGCCGGAATTGAAGTCCATCCTGAATCGCGTCAAGGAACTGGAAAACCAGGGCTACGAATATGAGGCCGCGGAAGGCTCGCTCGCCCTGCTCATCGGCAAAACCCTCCGGCAACGCGACGTGCCGTTCACCGTGGAGACGTATCACGTCTCAATGCGGCGCGATTCGCGCGAATCGGTTTGTGAAGCGACCGTGCGCGTGCGTGTCGGAAAAAAAGTTCATCATGAAGTGGCGGAAGGCGACGGACCGGTGAACGCGCTCGACGGCGCCTTGCGCGCCGCGCTGGCCAGATCGTTTCCCCGGCTTAAAAAGGTGACGCTGACGGATTACAAGGTGCGCATCCTCGATTCCGGCACCGGCACCGCGGCGAAAACGCGCGTGTTGATCCAGTCCACCGACGGTCAGCGCGAGTGGGGCACCGTGGGCGTCGACGAAAACATCATCGAAGCCAGCCTCCAGGCGCTGGTGGACAGCATGGAATACGCGCTCCTGAAGAAATAAATGTTTCAACATCGAACATCCAACACCGAACACCCAACATCCAATGGTCCTCGGACGGGCATCACTGGGCGTTCGATGTTGGTTGTTGGATGTTGGTTGTTTTAATTCCATTCCGGTCAATTTCCATGAGCGAGATTTCCAAAGCCTACGAGCCGCAGTCCGTCGAGGACAAATGGTACCAGTTCTGGGTCGACCAGAAATGCTTCGTCGCGGATGCGCGCTCGAAGAAGCCCGCGTATTCCATCGTCATCCCGCCGCCGAACGTCACCGGCGTGCTCACGATGGGCCACGTCCTCAACAACACCATCCAGGACATCCTCGCCCGCAAGGCGCGCATGGACGGCAAGGAGGTCCTCTGGCTGCCCGGCACCGACCACGCCGGCATCGCCACCCAAACCGTCGTTGAGAAAACGCTGAAGAAAGCCGGCGAAATCCGGCACCGCGACGATCTCGGCCGCGAAAAATTTCTCGAACGCGTCTGGTCATGGAAGGAAAAACACGGCGGCATCATCATCCAGCAGTTGAAAAAACTCGGCGCGTCGTGCGATTGGACGCGCGAACGGTTCACCATGGACCCGGAATATTCGCGTTGCGTCCAGAAGGTGTTCGTGGAGCTTTACCAAAAGGGCCTCATTTATCGCGGCAAACGCATGGTGAACTGGTGTCCCGCGTCGCTCACCGCGCTGTCCGATGAAGAAGTCATCATGAAAGAGCAGAAAGGCTCGCTCTATTATTTCAAGGTGGAGGTGGTGGATGCGACGCCCTCGTCGCATTCTGAAAACAGCGGCGGGGGCGCCGCTGCTACCTTTCTCACCATCGCCACGACGCGGCCGGAGACGATTCCCGGCGATACTGCCGTGGCCGTGAATCCCAAGGACCCGCGCTACGCCAAATACATCGGCAAGCATGTCATCCGGCCGTTGCCGGCGGAATTTCCGCGCGAGCAGAAGCTCATCCCCATCATCGGCGACGAACACGTGGATTTTGAGTTCGGCACCGGCGTGCTCAAGGTGACGCCCGCGCACGACAAGGCGGACTTTGAAATCGGCCAGCGCCACAAGCTGGCGGTGATTGAAGTCATTACTGCCAACGGTCACATGAATGAGTTGGCCGGAAAGGATTTGAATGGTCTGGACCGGTTCAAGGCGCGCAAGGTGGCCGTGGAAAAGCTCACGGAGCTGGGGTCGCTGGAAAAAGAAGAACCGTACACCAATAACGTCGGTTTCAGCGAACGCGCCGACGTGCCGATTGAACCGCGTTTGAGCGAGCAATGGTTCTTGAAATATCCGAGCGTGGAAAAATCCCGCGCGTGCGTGGAACAAGCCGGGAGCGCCGGCTTCCAGCCGGCGAGTGGCTCAACAGAAAACGCCGCCAAGATGGCGGCGCTCCCGGGTAAAATGCATTTCCATCCGCAGCGCTGGGCGAAGGTTTACGACCATTGGATGGGCAACATCCAGGACTGGTGCATCAGCCGCCAGCTGTGGTGGGGACATCGGATTCCGGTGTGGACATTTAAGCTAAGCAGCGACATCGGGGCTGTTGCAATGAATGCGATTAAAGAGTCTGTGGCTAAAGTTGAAAAAGCTCATTACCCGGGGAAATATTCGCTAACCACCAAAATGGAGGGAGATATTTTCGTTGTCGCAACAGATGATCCTGAAATTCAAGCAAGCTCGGAAAAACTTGGCTTCACCCAAGACCCCGACGTCCTCGACACCTGGTTCAGCTCCTGGCTCTGGCCGTTTGCGACCATGGGCTGGCCGGAACAGACCGACACGTTGAAAAAGTTTTATCCGACCGCCGATCTCGTCACCGGACCGGACATCATTTTCTTCTGGGTCGCCCGCATGATCATGGCCGGTTACGAATTCATGGGCGATTTGCCGTTTAGGAACGTTTATTTCACCGGCATCATCCGCGACAAGCAGGGGCGCAAAATGTCCAAGAGCCTCGGCAATTCGCCCGACCCGCTCGATCTCATCGCCAAGTTTGGCGCCGACGCACTCCGGTTCGGCACCATGCGCAGCGCGCCGCTCGGCCAGGACATCCTGTTCGACGAGCAGAACGTCGAGCTGGGCCGCAATTTCTGCAACAAACTCTGGAACGCCTGCCGCTTCCGGCAAATGGTGGGTGGCAGCGACGCCTCGTCGCCGAACCAACCCCGTGACGACGGGGGCGTCGCCGCCACCTATGAAGTGCAGGGCGAAATTGATCCCAAACTCCTGACCTCCGACGACAAATGGATTTTACTGAAGCTCGACGCGGCCATTCGCGAGATGAACACGGCGTTCGCCGAATACAAATTCAGCGACGCCACGGCCACGTTGTACCGTTTTTTCTGGAGCGAATATTGCGACTGGTACATTGAAGCCAGCAAGGCGGCGCTGCAAGGCAGCGATGCCGCGGGCAAGGCCAACACGCTGGCGGTGATTGATTTCGTGCTCTCGCACACGCTGCGGCTGTTTCATCCGTTCCTGCCGTTCATATCGGAGGAACTCTGGCACGGGATGGGTTACGCCGAGGACATGCCGGAAAACCAGGGTGGCCGGACCATCCTGTTCGCGCCCTGGCCCAAGCCGCTCGACGATGATTTCAAATCGCACTACCGCCTGACCGGCCAGGACGAAAAATACATTGAGGCCCGCAACGAACTGGTTTCCCAAGGCCGCAATTTGCGCCGCATCGGGAATATTCCGGCGAACAAAAAAATCAAATACGTTTTGAAGCCGCTGAAAACCCTGCCGGCGCATGACGCAGATGTGCTCAAGCTGCTGTTGAACGCCGAAGCGCTCGAAACCGATGCCGCGTATCAAGCGCCCAAGGGGACGCCTTCCGTGTACACGGAATGGGGTGAATTGTATCTGCCCCTGGCCGGGCTGGTGGATGCCGCCGCGGAACGGGCGCGCCTCACGAAGGAGCTCGAAAAGGCCCGGGCCGAAATTGCCAAGGTGGGAGGCAAACTCGCCAATCCCGACTTCACCCAAAAGGTTCCGCCGAACGTCTTGCAGGAGCATCAGCAGCGGTTGTCCGACTGGCAGGCGAAGGAGAGGCAAATCCTTGATTCGCTTGAAAACCTGCCGGCGTGATGGCGCAACGGCAGGCGGTTTCAGACCTTTTAAACTCCGGCTCGACCTCGTGGGGCGCGTCTGTTAAAGGTCGCGCCCTGTGGAACAAGGTTTGGTCATAGATATTGCGCTTTGCATCATCGCCGCGTGGGTGGTGGCGGTGATTTCGCAGGTTACCAAACAGCCGTTGTTGCTCGCGTATCTCGTGGCCGGATTTGCCATCGGCCCGCACGGATTCCGGTGGGTGACCAACCCCGATTCCATCGAAACCATTTCCGGCATCGGCCTGAGCCTGCTGCTGTTCATGATCGGGCTGGACATTGACCTCAAGAAGATGGTGAGCGCCGGCCGGGTCATCACCATCACCGCCGTCTGTCAAATTGTCGGGTGTATTGCGTTGGGCTGGCTGTTTTTCGGCTTGCTGGGTCCGGGCAAGACCTGGCTGGAAGCCTTTTATCTCGGCGTGGCATCGGCGATGAGCAGCACGGTCATCATCGTCAAGATTCTTTACGACAAGCGCGAACTCGAAACGCTGGCCGGGCGCATCACCCTCGGCGTGCTCGTGCTGCAGGACATCGCCACCATCCTGTTCCTCGCCATCCAGCCGAATCTGAAAAATCCCGCCGTCGGCCTCCTGGCCCTGGCCCTGGGCAAGGTCCTTTTGCTGGTGGCGGTCGCCTATGTGGTCAGCCGGTTCCTGTTGCCGCCCGTTTTCAAATTCGTGGCGCGCCTGCCGGAACTGGTGCTCGTCGGCGCGCTGGCCTGGTGCTTCGCACTGGCCGGGTTCGCCGATTTCCTCGGGCTTTCCAGCGAAATGGGCGCGCTCATCGCCGGGGTGATGATTTCCACGTTTCCCTACGCGCTCGACGTGGTGGCCAAGGTCACCGGCATCCGCGACTTTTTCGTGACGCTCTTTTTTGTCGGCCTGGGCATGACCATCCCCATGCCCACCTGGAATTACCTGATCTGGATGGTGATTTTTTCCATGGTCATCGTCGGCGGCCGGCTGCTCACGGTGTTCACCCCGCTCTACCTGATGAAACAGGGCTATCGCATGAGCCTGTTGCCGGCCATCAATCTGGGCCAGATGAGCGAACTCTCGCTCGTGCTGCTCGCGCTGGGCAAGGCGAGCGGCGATGTCTCCGACACGTCCGTCGGCATCGCCGCCTTCGTCTTCTCGTTCCTCGCGGTGGACACGACTTACGCGATTTTGAAAAACGATTACATCCTGCAAAAAACCGTTCCCTGGCTGGATTGGTTTGGCTTCCACGACCTCGCCCAGATTTCGGCCGAAGCCAGGGGCGCGGTGCATAAAAAACGCGTCTGTCTGCTGGGCTTTTACTGGACGGCGAGTTCGTTGCTGGAGGAAATCAGCCGGGAAAAACCCGCGCTGTTGCAGGACCTGCTGGTCGTGGATTTCAATCCGCACGTTTACGAACGGCTGCGCCATCGCGGGGTGCAGGTGGTCTACGGCGACATCACGCAGCGCAACGTGCTGGAACACGCCGGCGTGACCCACGCGGAAATCATCATCTGCTCGCTGCCCAACACGGTTTTGAAAGGGGCGAACAATTTGAAATTGCTGCGCCAGCTGCGCGAACTGAATCCCCAGGCGCAGATCATCGTCCACGCCGAACAATTGAATGACGTCCCCACACTTTATGCCGCGGGCGCCAATTACGTGAGCGTCCCGCGCCTGCTGGAAGCCACCGATTTGATGCGCGCCATCGCCGCCGCCGAACAAAACCTGCTCGGCGACAAACGCGGAGAACTGACCGAACAGCTTGAAGAGCGCCACGAGGTGATTCCATGAAATCCTTGAACCAAACCCGGGCGCTCATTTGCGCCGTGAAGGCGGCCCGCGCCGCCGGCCGGCTCATGCGGGCCAACTCGCACCGGCCCAAGCACGTCAACGTCGTGGATGCCCACGACATCAAGCTCGAACTCGACGTGCGCAGCCAGAAACTCATCGAAAAAATCCTGCGCACCGCTTTCCCGCAAATCGCGCTGCTCGGCGAGGAAGGCGTTTCGGGTGACCAGAACGCCGCGTATCGCTGGGTGGTGGACCCGATTGACGGCACGGTGAATTATTTTTTCGGCATACCGCATGCCGCCGTTTCGATTGCGTTGCAATCGAACAGGGAGAGGCCGCCGGTGGCAAGTGACCGGAAAAACACCCCAAGCCGCGGACAAAATCAGGCCACCCGTCACCCGTCACCGGTCACTCTTTTGGGCGTGATTTACGATCCGTTCACCGACGAACTTTGGACGGTGGTTCGCGGCGGACCGACCCGGCTCAACGGGCGCATTGTTCGCGTCAGCCGCCGCGCGCGGCTGGACGAGGCGGTCATCGCGATGGGCTTTTCCAAAAGCAGAACAAATCTGAAGAAAAGCCTGCCACACCTGAACCGGCTCGTGCGGCGGGTCAAAAAGCTCCGCATCCTGGGTTCGGCGGCACTGGAACTGGCTTATGTCGCGTCCGGCCGGCTGGACGCCTACATTGAGCGCTCGATCAATTTGTGGGACATCGCGGCGGGCGCCTTGATGGTGGAATCTTCCGGCGGTGAGTTTTACACCCAGCCCGCGCCGGGCGGGAAACTCCGGATGGTCGCCGACAACGGCCGGTTGCGCCGGAAGCTGCAGGTGGAAAACCTGCTGAAATAGACGGTGGTGTCCCAATTTGGTGGTAGGGACATCGCGCTGCGATGTCCTCGCCCGCGTAACCGCGGGCGAAATGAATCACGTCCCCACCCAAATTCCACATCTCACACCTGGCGCCGCTGAACGCGGCGCGGACGGCGCAGCGCGCCGTCCCTACCTGATTAGAACACTGCCAAATAGACGGTCAGATTGCGCGAAAATTCAGGGTATGATATAATGCTGTTCATACCGCATTATGAAGCACCGGCGTACCCTCAGTGTTGTTTTGTCTTTTGTGATTCCTGGCTTTTTGGTTTTGGGTGCACCGGTCGTGGATCTCATTCCCAGTGCCAGCATTCCCGCCGGCAAATCCTTGATCCTGCCGGTGACCGCCAGTTCACCGAACGGCCGGCCCTTGACGTTTACGGCCACGAGCAGCACAAACGCCATTACCGTTCAGATCCATACTAATGAACCCTTCTGGAAACTGTCCGTCGTGCAGGCCGCGCCCACGAATGCGCCCGGCGCATTTTCCACCCCGTTCCGCGGCGGGGTGGTGACGGTAACCAACATCGGTGACATGACGTTCATGCTCTTTCGGGAAATCGCGCCGCATACGATCGACGTCATTCAAGGACTTACGGAATCCGCTTTTTACACCAGCAACACCATCTTTCATCGCGTCATCACCAATTTTGTGATCCAGGGGGGTGATCCCAACACCAACGGCCTGGGCGGACCGGTATTTCGTTACGATGATGAGTTCAATCCGCAGGCCATATTCAGCGGCAACGGACAACTGGCGCTGGCCAACACCGGCAAGGACACCGATGGCTCGCAATTCTTTGTCACCTCCGGTCCGCAATGGTCCCTTGATTTCGGCTACACCCTGTTCGGACAACTGGTGCGCGGCTTCAACGTGCTCACCAACGTCATCAGCACGCCGGTGGACACGAACAGCCGTCCGCTCGCCGACGTGATCATCACCGTGGCTTCCTTCGTGCCCGACACCGCGGACACGGTGCTGACCCTGGCCGGCACCAGCGTGGCGGGGGTTTCGGGAACCATCAGTGTGGTGGCGGACGACGGTGCCGGCGGACGGACGACCAATTCATTTACGGCAACCACGGTGGCCGACGCGAACAATGACCCGCCATTTTTGTATCCCATGACCGTCACCAATCTGGTCGCGCCGATGAACGTTGGACTGACCAACATTGTTTCGGCCCTCGATTTGGAGTCAAACGCAACTTATTGGGGAACCTTTGCCTTCGACCTGAACGCCACCAACTCGAGTTTCAGCATCGTCAATGGCCAGCTGCAAATGGTCATCGTTCCCAATACAAACTATGTCGGCCCGACCAGCGTGGCCGTTCGCGTAGGACCAAACCCGTTTTTTACCACCTACGACAAACAGATTTACACGTTCGCCTTCGGCGACACGGCGATCGCCGCGCTGGGAACCAATTTCGTTGCCGGGGCGCTCACGCCCTTCACGAACCAGCTCCTGGCCACCTTCACCAACGGCGTGCCGAACAGCCCCACCAACAACTTCACCGCGTATATCAACTGGGGCGACAACTCAACCAACAGCGGCATCATTGCGACCGGTTTCAACGGTCAAAAGGCAGTGCTCGGCGCGCATACCTATACCAACAGCGGGGATTATCCCATTTACCTCACCATCCAAAGCGCGGCCGGCGCGAGCGCAACAGTGGTGGCCACCGCGTCCGTCCCACCCGGCCTGAGCCTGGCCGGCAACGTCGTCCGCTGGCCGGCTTGGGCGACTGATTATCAGTTGCAGTCCACCCCCGGCCTGTCCCCGGCCAGCTGGCTGGCGGTCGGCAATTTTTCAACTCTGGTCGGTTACCAAAGCGTGGTCACCAACAACAACCCCGGCAGCAACCTTTTCTTCAGACTGATGAAATGATTGGGGGAAGTCGTGTGCCGGACCGTCTCAGCCAGCGCGGCGGAGCCATCCCCGAAGTTTTGCCAGCGCCTTCGCCCGATGGCTCAACTGGTTTTTCGTTGTCTCACCCAGCTCGGCGAACGTCTGGTCGTAGCCGGTCGGAATGAACAGGGGATCGTAGCCAAAACCGTTTTGCCCACACGGTTCAAACCCGATGCGGCCTTCACAAACGCCTTCGAACAGTTCCACCGGCATCTCCCCTTCCGGCATATAACAAACCGGCGAAGCGTTCCCGGTTCCCGGCTCCCGGCTCCCGACCACCACGAGCGCCAGCACACAACGAAACCGTGCCGTGCGCTTTTCCGCCGGAACGTCTTGGAGCCGGCGCAACAATTTTGCGTTGTTGTCGGCGTCGGGGGTGTTGCCGGATTTGGCCGAATCCGCGGCGGCGAATCGCGCCGAATGCACGCCCGGCGCGCCGTTCAGCGCGTCCACCTCCAGACCCGAATCGTCGGCCAGGACGAAATCGGGTCTGGGATCCGGGGTCTGGCGTCTGGGGAATTGGCCTCGCAGCCAGTGCGCAAGCTCGACGGCTTTCTTCGTCGCGTTGCCCGCAAACGTCGGAGCATCTTCGACCACGGGCGGCGCGGCGGGGAAATCAGCCAGGGTCAACAGTCTGAAGCCATCGCCGAGAATGGCGCGGATCTCGCCGGCTTTGTGCGCGTTGCGGGTGGCGATAAGCAGGGAAATTTCAGACACGGCGCAGGACAGCTTGCGAAAGATTGCGGGCTGAACCAAGTCAAAACTCCCAATGCAGCCGTGCGGCAAAAATCGAAACCGGCCCGCGATCCCGGTTGAACGCCGGGTCGGCGACAAACTGGTAATCCAGCGTGGCATGAACCGTCTGCCAGATTTTGAAATCGTAATAGGTTTCCAGAATTTTTTCCCAACCATAGGACAACCGGCCGTCGCCGGTGAGAATGCCGGTTCCGCCGGCCTGAAAATATTCCTGATGAACCCGGGCCAGGCCATTGGCCACGCCCGCCAGACCAAACGTGTCGCCAGGCCGTCTCCACGATTCGCCATTGATGCTGATGCCGGTGGTCGCCGTGTAATCCACATCGCTGAACACCCACGCCTCATTCTTACCGTCGCTCCAGCCCACGCGCGAAAACAGCCCGGTGTTCCTGGCAATTTCCTGTTCCCAGTTCAGGCCGAAACCATATTTGTAACGATCGGCGCGCGTCCGGGTGAGGTCCGTGTCCGGAACGGAAAGCGCCGCCTGATAACTGCCCATGTGCGCGTGATTAAGATAGGCGAGCAACCGGACGGTCCCGGGATGATCAGCGACAGTGTAACGGCGTTCCCATTCCGTCACCATGCCCCAGGCTTCAAAAAAACGGAAATCCAGCGCCGTGCCATTGGAAACGCGCGGCATCTGAAAAAAACCGTAGCGGAGCGTCCAGCCTGGCTGATTCAATTCAGCGGCGAAACCAGTGATGTAGCCGAGCGCGTCCGCCGGATAATCCCAGGCTTCGTTGGCCATCAACGCCCAATTCATAAACTGGGTGCGCGGGTCGTTGGCATAGGTATTGTTGTCGAAAATGTCCTTGGCACTGAATTTTCCCAGCGTCAGCGTGAGCCGCGACACATCCCGCCTGCCGGCAAGGTCAAGGGGATCGTCTTCAATGTCTTCCTGTTCGCCGCCGAAGCCGATGGTCTGGCGGATGAACAGCCGCGGAATGTTCAGATTGGGAACCGCCGTACCCAGGCGAAACGCTTCGCCGTTGGGAAAACCATCCACTCCGAGCGTGTTGTTCACGCCGAAGCCCTGCCACATCAGGCCGTCCATATGCGCCTCAGTCCCGCGCCACAGGCGGACTCCCGCCATCAAATCCAGCGAAACCGTCTCGCGCGTCTCGCCGCCGGACGCCAGGCTGTCCGGTCCGAAATACCTTGCGGGAAATGCCGGATAACCCTGCACGATGTCGGTGTTCTGGACGTGCCAGTTCCAATTTTGCCCGCCGACCGGTGGTTGAACGAGTCCCGGGGCGGATGGAAAATTGGTGGGATCCTGCGCCACCGCGGAAGCGGCGGCGCACGCCAAACCCGTGGTCATTGGCAAACACCTGATTTTTATCACAAGCAATACCCTGCAGCCAAGGACGCAAACCGGGTTGCCAGTGGTCAACCAGAATGTAGCTTGAGCTACATCATCCCCCCCCGGTTCGCCGGCGGAGCCAAAGACAGGTTGACAACCTTCGCGCTACCATATACCCCTACCCCCCATATTGCGTCAATCGCCATTTTGGCGTGGCGCGCCCGGTGAAACCTGTTAAGTTTTTGTCATGAAAGCCAAGTACGTTCGTCCCGGACTGGAAAAACGGGCATTGGTTGTCCGCCTGCGGAAAATCAAGGGCCAGATTGAAGGCATTGAAAAAATGATGGAGGCCGACGCCGATTGTTCGGATGTGCTGATGCAGGTGGTCTCGGCGCGCCAGGCGCTGAAATCATTCAGTGAAAAGGTCCTCGAATCCCATATGCGCGCGTGCCTTGACGGCGCCACAAGCCGGCCCGAAGGGCGCCATAACCTGCGTTCCCTGCTTACGATCCTGGAGCGCTACGCCGTCTAAACATTTATGCCCGTTGAAAAAAAATCCAATGGCCAGCGCGCCGCGGATTTGGTGCGCGATGCGGCAACTCAAGAAACCGCTGAAATTTTGCAACGACTGAACACCTCGCCCAACGGCTTGAGCGAAGAGGAAGCGGCCGAGCGATTGGAAGTTTTTGGTCCCAACGAAGTCGCGCAGGAAAAACAGCATGGCTGGTTGTGGCGGCTTTGGATTGCCTCGCGTAATCCGCTGGTCATTTTGTTGACGGTTCTCGCCATTTTTTCATTCTTTGCCTATTTTCATGCAAAATCGGAGGACAAAGACGTTTCGAATTTGTATACCGGTTCGGTCATGCTCGTCATGGTCGCGCTGGGTTTGTCCTTGCGACTCGTTCAGGAAACCAAAGCCGACAACGCCGCCGCCAAACTCAAGGCGATGATTAAGGTCACCGCCACCGTCATGCGGGACGGCCAGCCGAAGGAAATTCCCATCGCCCAACTTGTCCCCGGCGACATCGTAAAACTTTCCGCCGGTGACATGATTCCCGCTGACGTGCGTTTGATTTCCGCGAAAGATTTGTTCGTCATCCAAACCACGCTAACCGGCGAATCGCTGCCGGTGGAAAAAAGCGACGCGCGCGATGCGCGGCCAAACCTTTCCGTCATCGAACACTCGAACCTTTGCTTCCTTGGCACGAGCGTGGAAAGCGGTTCGGCCACGGCCATCATCGTCGGCACCGGCGTGCAGACGTATTTCGGGAAAATGGCGAGCAGTCTTGCCGGCCAGCAAGTCGAAACGGCCTTTGACAAAGGCGTCAAAAAGTTCACCTGGCTGATGATTGGATTCATGGCGGTGATGTCGCCGGCGGTTTTTCTCATCAATGGTTTCACCAAACACAGTTGGGGCGGGGAAACGTTTCTTTTCGCGCTGGCCATTGCTGTTGGCCTGACGCCGGAAATGCTGCCGATGATCGTCTCCGTCTGTCTTTCCAAGGGCGCGCTGGCCATGTCCAAAAAGAAGGTCATCGTCAAGCGGCTCAACTCCATCCAGAACTTTGGCGCGATGAACGTGCTTTGCACCGACAAGACCGGTACGCTCACGATTGATCACGTCATCCTCGAAATCCACTGCGACGTTTTCAAAAATGAAAGCGAAGAGGTTCTGCGCGATGCCTATCTCGTCAGCCATTTTCAGACCGGCCTGAAAAATGTCCTCGACCGCGCGGTTTTGAAATACTCGGAACTGCACCGCGAACTTGGCGTCGAGAAGATTTCCAAGGTGGACGAAATCCCGTTCGATTTTTCGCGGCGCATGATGTCCGTCGTCGTTGAAAATCCCGACGGCCAGCGCCAATTGCTGACCAAAGGCGCGCCGGAATCGGTGTTCAAAAAATGCACGCATTTCGAAAGCGAAGGTGAGGTTTTCCCGATGGAACCCATCCTGGTCGGTAACCTCATCGAGCAGGTCAATGACCTCAGCGAAGATGGTTTTCGCGTACTGGCCATTGCCAGCAAAAAAGTCGGCGCGCAAACCGCCTATGCCAAGGCTGACGAGGAAAACCTCGTATTGACGGGCTATCTGGCGTTTCTCGACCCGCCCAAGGACACGGCCAAAACCGCCATTGCCGCGCTGCGTCAGCACGGTGTGACGGTGAAGGTTTTGACCGGCGACAACGACTTGGTCACGCGCAAAGTCTGCACCGAAGTCGGCATCAACGCCGAAAAAATCCTGCTCGGCAACGATGTGGAAAAAATGTCGGACGAGCAACTGGCTGCGGCGGTTGACGGCACGGACGTCTATGCCCGCCTTTCGCCCGCGCACAAAAAACGCGTCGTGCAGGCACTCCAGAAAAAAGGACACGTCGTCGGTTTCATGGGCGACGGCATCAACGACGCGCCCGCGCTGCGCGCCGCCGACGTGGGTATTTCGGTGGACACGGCGGTGGACATCGCCAAGGAATCCGCCGACATGATCCTGCTGGAAAAAAGCCTGATGGTGCTGGAAGAAGGCGTGCTCGAAGGCCGGAAAGTCTTCGCGAATATTTTGAAATACATCCGCATGGGCGCCAGTTCAAATTTCGGAAACATGTTCAGCGTGCTCGGCGCGAGCGCGTTGTTTCCATTTCTGCCGATGCAGCCGCTGCAAATCCTGACCAACAATTTGCTTTACGATTTTTCGCAGGTGCCGATCCCGACGGACAACGTCGGCGCGCAATACATCGCCAAGCCGCGCCCGTGGAACATCGGCGAAATCGCCAAGTTCATTCTTTTCATCGGCCCCATCAGTTCGATTTTTGACTACAGCACTTTTTTTGTAATGTGGCTTGTCTTCAAATGCAATCAGGTGGGGCTGACGCCAGATTTGATAGCGCGTTTCGGGCTCGACAACGCAGCAAACCACACTCACGCCGCCGCGCTTTTCAACACCGGCTGGTTCGTCGAATCCATCATGACGCAGACGCTCATCATCCATGTCATCCGCACGGGCCAGATTCCGTTCATTCAGTCGCGTGCAAGCTGGCAACTGACGATGACGACCATTTTGATCATGGGCATCGGCGCATATCTGCCGTTTTCGCCGCTGGCGCGATTCCTGGGCTTCGCGCCGCTGCCGTGGCAATTCTGGCCGATTCTCGCCGTGACGCTGCTTTGCTACGTCGGCCTGACGCAACTCATTAAAATGTGGATGGTGCGGAAAAATTGGATTTGAGGGCTGACTGTGCGGGTGAACAAATGCCGTTCCGCATCTCACGGAACGGCATGGTCAGGCGGGCGCGGTTTGATCGGCGCCGCTCAAGCCTCGAAGGATTTTCCGCAACCGCAACTTTGCTTTGCGTTGGGATTGGAGATTTTAAAACCGCCGCCCGTCAACGCGGCGCTGAAATCCACCACGGTGCCGCGCAGGTAAGGCGCGCTGAAGGCGTCCACCAGGATGGTCACGCCGTGCTGCACGGCAATCTGGTCGCCGTCGCGTTTTTCGTCAAAAACCATGCCGTATTGCATGCCGGAACAGCCGCCCTGCTCCACGAAAATCCGCAGCGTTTTGCCGGCATTTTCAGGCTTGGCGAGCAAAGCCCTGGTCTCCCCGGCTGCATCGGGGCTGAGCGAGACGACCGGTCCGGCAGTGATGATTTCACTCATATTTTCCAAGGGAAGCTAAGCCGGGCCTGCGTCGGTGTCAAACGGGGCCTTAATTCTGGCCCGGCGCGATATGTTCCTGCGCGTTGGCGATTTTTTTCTCGAGCAAATCGTGCAAAGGGGGCAGCAACTCCTCCAGCCGCCGGTACACCTTCACCGCCTGCGGCCATTCCCCGAGCGCCTCGGCCACGCCCGCCGCCTGAAGCCCGGCCTTCTTCACCCAGAACGAATCCGCCGACTCGCCGTCGCGCAGATTTTCCCCGTAAAGCACGTCGAGATAACTCTGCAGCGCCTGTTGCAGTTGCGCGGTCTGGTCCCCGCCCGTCGCCTGCGCCGCCCGCTTTTCAAACACCAGCCCGATGCCGATTTGCGCCTGGCTGCGCGCGGCGGCATCCGCCTGCGGCGAGTTGATGACCTGCGCATAGGCATTGGTCGCATCGTCGTAAAAATGCGCGCCCAGCGGCTGTCCGGCGAGTTGCAAATCGCAATTGCCGATTTCGCCCCAGGCCAGCGCGGCCTGTTCGGACTGCGGATACGCCTGGACAATGGCTTGGAACACCTGAATGGCCTGGCCGAAATTGGCCAGGGGATTGTTGGTGTCATCCGAATCCATCAGCGCGCCGCCATAAGCGAACAACGCCTGCGCGTTGAGGTCCGGCGGACAATTGGTGTCGCTGGTCAGGCTGATGAAATACTGGATCGCATCCGAGTAGCCAAGCCGGCCCATGGCCGCGCGGCCGGCCGACATGCGCGCCGGATATGCCAGGCTCGACGCAGGCCAGTACTTAAACAGGAGTTGGTAATTTTTTTCCGCGTTCACGAAATCGCCCGCGCGGTAAAAGTGGTCACCGACCCACCATTGCGCGACGGGCGCGAGGCCATTTTGGGGAAATTGCGCGATGAAATTTGTGAACAGCTGAAAGGCGTTGGTCTCGCGCCCGGCCTGGAAATTCGCCCAGGCGCGGGCGTACTCCACCTGGGGCAGTAACCGGATGTTGTTGGTGTACTGCGCCACCCAGCGGTCGTAGATGCCAATGGCCGGGGGCCAGGTGTTTTCCTGCTCATAGGTGCGGGCGAGCGCCAGTTCCACCTCCGACCGCAATGGTGAACCGGGAAAACGTTCCTCGAATTTCTCGAACAACGCGCGCGCCGCCGCCGGTTGCTGCATATCCGCCATCCCTTCCCCCACCAGCAGCACACTGTTATCAGCCAGATTGCTCGTCGGATAAATGGTCAGGATTCGCGCCAGGGCATTGCTCGCGCCGCTCACGTCATTCAATTCCAGACTCGCGCGCAGCATCTGATAGAGCGCCTGCGCGCCGATGGATTTGTTCACCACGGGAAAGTTCGTAAAATCGTTTACCACCGCCTCGTAATTGTCCCGCGCGCCCACATAATCCTTTTGCACAAACAAGGCATCACCCAGTTTGAACCGCGCCACCGCCAGATCCACGGACAGCGGAAGCAATTGCACGGCTTTTTGAAACGCCAGCCGGCTTTCGGGAAATTGTTTCGCCAGCCAAAAACACCAGCCCTGATCCAGATACGCCTTGCCCGTGAGCGGACTGTTGGTGTACGTGGCGAGGAATTGATCGAACTGTGCCGCCACCTCCGGCAAGCCGCTGGTCGCCGTCCCCGATGGGGCGGCGTATTCCTTCAACTGCAGCTCGCCCAGCGTTAATTGGGCAATGTCCGCCGAAGGGGAATCGGGAAATTGCCGGAGGAATTGTTCCAGCGATTGCGCGGCTTCCGAAAACTTCGAGCGCGCGGCAGCCAGTTCCGCAATTTTCAAAATCGCCTGGCGCTGCCAGACCACCGGGACGGTCGGCGCCAGATTCTCCTGATATACCGCCATCGCCTCCCCGGTTTGTCCCATCTGCTCCAGGACGCCGCCCTGTTCCACCACGCTCGCGGCGCGCATCCCGGCCTGGCCGGTCAAATCCGCCAGCCGGATCAGATTCGTTGCGGAGGCCAGCGCGGCATTCGTATCGCCGCCGGCCAGCTGCACGCGGCACAGCAGCCGAACCTGTTCCCAGTTCAGTTCCGGGGTGAGTTTCTGCGCCGCCAGCGAATGCAACACCGTCCCGGCTTCGGCCAGTTGGTTTTGCCGGAACAACGCCTCGGCCAGCAGCAATTGACCGCGCACCACCCGTTCGTCGGCGGGGTTCGTCCGCGCGCCCGTTTGGAACGCCCCGGATGGCTCCTGCAGCAGTGTGCTCACCGGCAACCACTGACCGAGTTTGGCGCGGGCCGCCGCTTCATTCACCGCCGCGTCCAGCCTCCGGCTCGAACCCGTAAAATTCCGCGCCAGCCCCGAGAAGGTCGCCGCGGCCGCGGCATAATCCGCGTTCTGGAACTGCGCCTCGCCGAGCCAGTAAACGTATTGGTCGGCCAGCCTGCCCGCCTGTGGCTTGCGCGCGCGGAGCAGTTCAACGGCCGGTAGATTCTTTCCCTGCTTGATGTCCGCCTCGGCCTGCATCAACACCGCGTCGGCCATCCGTTCGGACTTGGGATATTTCTCGGCAAACTCGGCAAACTCCACTTCCGCGCGACCCCACATGCCGTCCTGAAACGCGCTCGCGGCGGCGGCGTAGGCGCGCTCCTCCCGCGCGCTCGCAGCCAGCATCTGCCCGCCGCTGAGCATCAGCGCGAAAAGAATCAAATAAACACGGCTCACCAAAAACATGCCCCATGCTAAACGACCGTCGGAGGCGAAAAAAGCGCGAAATGCGGGTCAGCCGTCCCTGGCCAACCGGCACTTTTCCGAAATGTCACCGGCTTGTTTCTGATCCGTCTTTGACGATTTTTTGAAAGTGTGGTTGACTGCTCATGAGAGAAAGAAGTCCTACCGACGCCTAGCACAGGCGCTGGCGAATTCTGACCGCCAGCGCCTTCCTTTTACCGCCGAAGCCGGACCACCCGCGTCCGTTGGATTCAGGCGGATACCGAATGAGCTTGCCCATGATTCAAACCTGCGCAAAATGTTTCCTTGCCGGCGCAGGGAAGGGTGGCTGAGTGGTTAAAGGCACCTGACTCGAAATCAGGCGTAGGGGCAACCCTACCGTGGGTTCGAATCCCACCCCTTCCGCCATTTCGTGACCTGTTGATTGTCAATGGGATGGCGAAACCAGAGGAGGCAGGTGCCAGTTAAAGTGCCAGTTAAAATACAACTGGCCCAAACTCAATGATCACTCGGTCAATACTGGTCGTAAACGGGGTCAAAACCCTGCTGGGGTGCTGAAAATGCAGTCCCCAGTGCCAGTGAAAGTGCCAGTGAAGTCAAAACCGGACGGAAAATCCGGCGAAAGACCGCGGAAT